>AUXO013356610.1_pt1 | contig 25834 bp, 22 predicted proteins | sample 768731 | NCBI WGS metagenome assembly AUXO01 (sample SAMN02715735, study PRJNA202380) | gut metagenome | biome: sheep rumen | host: Ovis aries | place: New Zealand: Palmerston North | reverse complement strand
ACGATGGAAGAATTAGATTTAAAAGAATTATTTGATTTATTTATGAGCAAATTATTTCAAATAATATTAATAATAATAATAGTTACAGGTGTAGGAGTTGTTTATACTTTGGCATTTACAACACCAAAATATAGTGCTTCAACATCACTTGTATTAACAAGTTCATCAGGAAATGATGCACAAGCAAACACAATAACAACTACAGATGTTAACCTAAATTCCAAACTTGTGTCTACATATAGCGAAATTGTTAGAAGCAATGATGTTATAAGACAAGTTATATCAAATTTGCAAATTGATATAAGTGAAGCAGAGCTTAAGAAAAATGTATCTGTAAAAGAAGTTGAAGATGCAGAAATGATTAAAATTACAGTAACAAATTTAGATGCAGATATTGCAGCCAAAATTGCAAACGAGATAGCAAAAGTTTTTTGCGACACAGTTGCAAATATATATAAAATAAATAATCTCCATATATTAGATCAGGCAGAACCTAACTATACACCATCTAATATTCACCATAGTAAAGATGTAATAATTTTTGCATTTATTGGTGGAGTTATTGCAGTGATGTATGTATTAATATCTAATATGTTAGATACAACTATTAAAACTCCAGAAGATATTGAAAAAGGGTTTGGCTTACCAGTACTAGTTTCTATACCACAAATAGAAAACTTTGCAACTGACAAAGGAGGAAGAAGAAAATGAAAAAAGAAGTAATTGCACATAAAGATCCAAAATCTCCAATTTCAGAGGTTTTTAGAACATTAAGAACAAATATACAATTTATGAATGTAAATAAAAAACTTAAAGTACTATTAGTTACAAGTACATTTCCAGGAGAAGGTAAAAGTTGGACAGCATCAAATTTGGCAGTAACATTTGCCCAAGCTGGGAAAAGAGTTGTTTTAATAGATTCTGATATGAGAAAAGGCAGAACTTATGCAATATTTGGAATTTCTCCAAAACCAGGCTTATCAAACTTTTTATCAGAAACAGAGGTAGATGAAGCAACTGGTAGGTTAACTAAGGATGTTTCGGACTACATTCAAGCAACAGAAGTAGAAAATTTATATGTTATGACAGCAGGATCTGTTCCACCTAATCCTTCAGAGTTACTTGTTTCTATGCAAATGAAACAAATGTTAAATGAACTAAGAACATTAAGTGATATTATAATAATAGACGGAACTCCAAGTGAGCTTGTTACAGACTCTGTTATACTATCTAGAATTGCAGATTCAACAGTAATTGTTACTGCACATAAAGTAACTAAAAAAGATGCATTAGAAAGAGTTGTAAAAAATATAAAAAATGTTGGTGGGCATATTGCTGGAGTTGTAATAAACAAAGTTCCTGTTTCAGCAAAAAAATATGGTGAAAAATATTATTATTATGGTAGTGATAAAAGTACATCAAGAAATGGAAAAAAGTCTAGAAAAATAACAGAAAGTAATTCTACGCATCATAGTAAATTAAATACGGAAAGAGCTACTAATAAAAATGAAGACGACTACCACAATAGTGCTAAATATATAAAAAATGAAAGTTTTGATAATACTCAGAATAAGTCTGATAACAAAGATTTAAGAAAAAAGTCAAATGATATTATGAGTCAAATGAATACATTTTTAGAGAAAGAAAAATAAAAATAAAAATTTATAAAAATAGCTAGGAGATGTTAACATGATAGATTTTCATTCGCACATAGTTCCTAATGTTGATGATGGTTCAAAAAGTATTGAAGAAACATTTAAAATGTTTGAAGAGGCAGAAAAAGCTGGGTTTAAGGCAATAGTTTCAACATCTCATTATATAGAAAATTCATATGAATCAAGTGCAGAAGAAAGAAAAATTTGGATTAGTGCTTTACAAGATGGGTTAAATAAGAAAAATATTAATATAAAGCTATATCTTGGAAATGAAGTGTATTTTACCGAAAATATTGTAAAACTTCTAAAAAGTGGACTTGTAGCTTCAATTAATAATACAAATTATGTACTTTTTGAATTTCCGTTAAATACAAAACCTATGAATATATATGATGTGATATATGAAATGATGGGAAATGGATATATTCCAATTTTAGCTCATCCAGAGAGGTATTCATTTGTGCAAAAAGACCCAGAATTAATATTTGACTTAATTGATGCTGGAGTATTAATGCAAGCAAATTATGGAAGCATACTTGGGCGCTATGGTGAAAAGGCAAAAATAATTGTAAAAAAATTTTTTGAAAACAATTACATACATTTTCTTGGCAGTGATGTACATAAACCAGAAACTGTATACCCTACAGTAAAAGATGCTATAAATGAAATAAATGCAATAGTAGGAAAAGAAAAAATAGAAGAGTTAACTATGTTTAATCCAGCATTAGTTTTGCAAAACAAAAAAATTGAGATAGAAGAGCCTGAACCATTCAAATTAAGTTTAGCTGAAAAAATGAAGTTGAATTTTAAATAAAACTTTGGGGGTTTTGATTATGAAAAAAAAAGTTATATTTTTTTTAATCACTATTATAATTATAGGAATTTGTTTTATAAGCTATAAAAAGTTTATTATTCATAGTAAAAAAATTAATAATATATCTGAAATAGAAACAATATCAAATGATAATAATTTTGAACAAAATTCAAGTAAAAAAAATGAAGTGAATGAGGAAAACGAAGAAGATTTAAAAGAAAAGAATAGTGTAAAAGAAATAGAAACAAATGACAAAATTAGTGAAAATAGAACTACAAATAAATCAAATGTAACAGCAGTAAAAAAACAAAATGAAGTTTCTCCAAGCGGATTTATGGGTAGTTCATTATATAAAGTTGTTTTATATTCAAATGGCGAAGTTTATGCTGAAACCTTTGATGGGAATGGGTTTACTGATGAAAATATTATCTCAAATGAATTAATTGCTAGAAAGGCAAAAAGTATTAAACAATCCAGCGAAGAAGAAACATATGGGATGGTAATAGTAGATGCAGATGAAATTATAAAAAATGATATAGGGTGGATTGCTTTTAAATAAAGCAATCTTTTTTTGATTTTTGCTTGAATGTTTATATATAAATGTGATAGAATAAGGAAAATAGAAAAGGAGGAAGTATTATGGCAATACTATTAACAGGAGGAGCAGGCTACATTGGTAGTCACACTGCAATAGAATTATTAAATAAAGAAAGAGAATTAGTCATTATAGACGACTTTTCAAATAGTAATGAAAAGGTTTTAGAAAATATAAAGAAAATTACAGGTAAAGATTTTAAATTTTACAAAATGGATTACAAAAATAGAGAAGCTTTAGAAAAGGTATTTGAAGAAAATACTATAGAAGCAGTTATCAATTTTGCAGGATTTAAAGCAGTTGGAGAGTCTGTGCAAAAGCCAATAGAATATTATATTAATAATGTTTCAGGGGCTTTAGTTTTATTAGATACTATGAGAAAATATGGGTGCAAAAAATTTATATTTAGCTCATCTGCAACAGTTTATGGAGAACCAGAAAAAATTCCGTTAACAGAAAATTGCAGAGTTGGAGGGACAACCAACCCATATGGAACAACGAAATTAATGATAGAACAAATTTTACAAGATATATATAAGTCAGATAACACATGGGATATATGTATTTTAAGATATTTTAATCCAGTTGGAGCAAATGAAACAGGTTTAATTGGCGAGGAACCAAAAGGTATTCCAAATAATCTAATGCCATATATAGTACGAGTAGCAAGTGGTGAGCTTGAACAATTATCTGTGTTTGGAAATGATTATCCAACACATGACGGAACAGGAGTTAGAGATTACATTCATGTTGTAGATTTAAGTATAGGGCATGTAAAAGCCTTAGAAAAACTAGAAAAAGAACAAAAGGGAATTTATATTTATAATCTTGGAACAGGAACAGGTTATAGTGTACTAGATATGGTAAAAGCATTTGAAAAATCAACAGGAAAACAAGTAAAATACCAAATAGCACCAAGAAGAGCAGGAGATATCGCAGTTTGCTATGCAGATCCAAGTAAGGCAAAAGAAGAACTGGGTTGGGTAGCTGAAAAAACATTGGAAGATATGTGCAAGGATTCTTGGAACTATATTAATAATAAAAAAAATGGATAGGATTATGTTTTATTGTTTGACAAAGAATAATTATATGTTATAATATGAAAAAAACAAGGAGTGCGAAAATATGGCAGAAATCAACACAAAATATTTAATAATTGGTGCTGGAATATCAGGACTTATGTTTGCGAATTGCAAAAAAGAAGATTATTTAATAATTGAAAAGGAAAGTGAAATAGGAGGTTATTGTAGAACTATATATCAAGATGGATTCATTTGGGATTACGCTGGGCATTTTTTTCACTTTAAAACAGATGAAATGAAAAAGTTTTTTGAAGAAAATATGAAGGAAGAAAAACTAATTGAACAAGTAAAAAATACAAAGATATATTATAAAGGTAAATTAATAGACTATCCATTTCAAACAAATATACATCAACTTGAAAAACAAGAATTTATTGACTGCTTATATGACTTATATAATAAAAAAGAAAAAGATGAATATGATAGCTTTTTAGATATGTTGTATGGAAAATTTGGTAAAGCAATTGTAGAAAAATTTTTAAAACCATATAACGAAAAATTATATGCTTGTGACCTAAATACTCTAGATAAAGAAGCGATGGGAAGATTTTTTCCTTATGCAAATATTAATCAAATTATAAATAATATGAAAGAATCAACTAATAGCTCATATAATAATACATTTTTATACCCAGAAAATGGTGCTATGAGTTTCTTAAATAAATTATATAATAATTTAGATAAAGAAAAAATAAAATTAAATACCAGTATAATTTCTATAAATTATGAAAACAAAACAGCAATAACAAGTGACAATAAATTAATTAAATATGAATACTTAATTAATACAATACCATTAAATCATTTCTTAGAAATTACAGAAAACACCGACGATAAAAAACTTAAAGAAAGGCTTTCATATAACAAGGTATTGGTGTTTAACTTAGGATTTGAGAAGAAATCAAGCTATAATGAACACTGGATATACTTTCCTGAAAAAGAAATCAATTTTTATAGAGTTGGTTTTTATGATAATATTTTAAATTCAGATAGATTAAGTATGTATATAGAAATAGGATATAACAAAAATGATACTAATATAGATGTAAAAGAGCAGTTGAAAAAAACAATAGAAAATTTAGAAAAAATAGGAATTGCAAACGACAACAAGCTAATCTCATATTCTACTATATTGATGGATCCAGCTTATGTACATATAAAAACAGAAACTAATAATGAAGTGGACAAATGGAAAGAAGAAAGAAAAGAAAAAAATGTGTATAGTATAGGAAGGTATGGCGGATGGACATATTGCTCAATGGAAGATGCGATGATTGTAGCAAAAAAATTAGCAGAGTCAATATAGTGGAAAGGAATTAATAAAAACAAAGAATGAATAATAAAAAAATTTTATTAATAACACCAGAATATCTAACCTTAAAAGATAAATCTTTAAATAATGAAATACATACACAGGTGAAACAGTATATAGAGCAAGGTTTTTTTGTAGATACTGCATGTATAAATGATAATAATAATAAAGAAAGCTATGAAATAGACAAAGTTAAAGTTCAAAAGGCTGGATTCGATGAATTAAGGTCAATTCTTATGGCAAAAAAATATGATGCTATTCTTGTAAATGCTGAAGACGATAGATACAAAAAAATCTTAGAAACAAGTTATATTTTAGACACCCCAATTATTAATTGGACAAATATAAAAAATAGAGACATTCATTTTATAAAATCACAAATAAAAGAGCCAAGCGAGATTATAAGAAAATTTGATAAAATTTCAGACACACCAATTTTAACTGTTACAATTCCTGCATATAATGCAGAAAATTTTCTTGATAAATGTTTGCAATCTTTATTAAAAACAGAATATGCTTATTTAACAGAAATCTTGGTAATTAATGATGGCTCAAAAGATAAAACAGCAGAAATAGGAAAAATGTATCAGGATTTAACAACGGTAGAAGACCAGTCAATTGTTAAAATTATTAATAAAGAAAACGGTGGACATGGATCTGGAATAAATAAAGGAATTGAACTTGCAAAAGGAAAATACTTTAAAGTTGTAGATGCTGATGATTGGGTTAATGAAAAAGACTATGATATATTATTAAAAAGATTGATAAATGAAGATGCTGATTTAATATTAACTGATTTTTGTGAAGCTCGAAGTTTTGAAGATAAACCAACCAAGATAGAATACTATAAAAATTTAAATAAAAATCAACTGTATCATTTTGATGAAATATGCATTGGTGAAAATGGATTTGAAGAATGGGGACCAATGCTTCCAACATCTACATATAAGCTAGAATGTTTAAAAAAAGCAGATTTTAAGCTTTTGGAAAAAACTTTCTATGTAGATATGACTTATAATGCATATTCAATTATTTATATAGATACGGTAAAAAAATATGACCTAGATATTTATAGATACTACATCGGAAATTCGCGGACAATCTGTAAGCGAAGAAGGCATGAAAAGAAACTATAAAAACCACGAAGATGTAACTATAGAATTAATGCGAATTGTTTCTGAAGAAAAAAGATTGTCTATAAATAAAAAAGAATATGTTCTTAAAAGATTGTGCCTACCTATGGTTTACGTGCAATATTATATAAACTTAGAGCTATTTCGTTCTAGAAAAAAATTTTTAATTTTTGAGGAAAGAGCAAAAAAATATCCTGAGCTAATGGAGCTTTCTGAATTTAATAAAAGAATTATTAAATTTCATAGAATGACCAAGGGGGTATTTATTCCGATTATGCCTTTTATTAGAAGACAAATTGGGAGAATAAAAGCATTAAAAAATAAATTTAAAAAGGTTATAAAAAGCATTTTAGGAAAGGAAACTTAAAAAATGCAAAATTATAAAACAGAAAAGGTTAATAAATTAGAAGAGGCAGAGGTTTTAGTTGTAACACCTGCCTATCCATCACAAGAAAATCTATATTTATGTGCTTTTGTACATTCAAGAGTAAAAGAATATGTGAATGCGGGGTTAAAGGTACAAGTTGCGGCTATTTCTGCGCAATATGCTGAGAAGAACATGTATATGCACGATGAAATACCTGTAATAAAAGGAAATTATACTGTCCTAAAAGAACTTCTATCTAAAAAGCAATATAAAGTTATTGTTACGCATTTTGTAGACGAGAATTTATATCCAATTTATCAAGAATTTATAGGTAATGAAAAATTAATTTTCATTTGCCATGGACCAGAAACTGTTTTTAGATATTTGGTAAATGTAACTAGACCTTATTTTACAAAGCCGGTTCCATATCCTAAAGATAATGAAGGCTTTAATATTAAAGAAAAATGGGTGAAAATATTTAGTCAAAAAGATAATGTAGAATGGGTATTTGTATCAGATTGGTTAAAGAATTTTTCGGAACAAGAACTTGGAATTAAATTTAAACATGCAATAGTAATTAATAATATCATTAATGAAGAGTTATTTCCATATAGAGAAAAAAAAGAGGAAGATAGATGCAAAATACTTGTAATAAGAAAATTTGATAATATTATTCAACATTCTTTAGATCAGGTAGTACTTACGATTATAGAATTATCAAGAAGACCATTTTTTTACAATCTTGATTTTGAGATATATGGTGATGGGAATTTTTACAATGAATTAATTGAACCAATAAGAAGATTTAAAAATGTACATTTACATAAGAAATTTATACCAAATAATCAGATTTCAAAAATACATGAAAAAGCAGGAATCCTATTGATTCCGTCAAGACATGATGCTCATGCTGTAGCTATGGGAGAAGGAGCTTCTTCTGGCTTAGTTGTTGTAGGTTCAAATGTTACATCAAATCCATTTTTTATGAATGAAAAAGAAAACCATACATTGGCAGATCCTGAGGACTACGTAGCATTAGCAGATATTATAGAAAGATTATATAATAATCCTAAAGAATTTTTAGCAATTAGTAAGAGATTATCTGAAGAAACACAAAAAAACTATTGCAAAAAAAATACTGTCCAAAAAGAGATAGACTTAATAGAAGAAAAAATAAAAGAATATAAACCATATAAAGAAAGACTAACAGTAACAATAAACAAAATTACAAAAGGAAAATTAATGAGCTTGAAATATTTTTTAAAAAAACAGGGAAAAAGAATAATTAGACTTTCTAAAAGATTGATAAGAAAAAAATAATAATACATATAGAACAGGAGAAAATCTAAATGATAAAATTAAACAAAAAATTTTATATTGGCTTAACAATTATTCTTATATTAATCACAACAATATTTGTATATAAATATGTTAAAAATGAAGCACCTGTGTATATATTTGATTATAGTGGCTATCATGAGACATATAAAATTTTTTCAAATAAATTTAAAGAATCAAAAGTTAAATATATAAAAGATGTAATTAGTTCTGTGAGAAATTCAGATTATAATTGCACCCCTATTATTCTTTTGTTACCATTTTATTTAGTATTTAAAACAAGTAGATTTGGATATATATTAGGAATATCACTTTTTTATGTAATTCCTGCAATAGTTTTAACAATAGTTTTTACAAAAAAAATGTTATTTAAAGAAAAAAAAGAAATGAATAAAGATGAAATAATTTTTATATATTTTTTGTGTATAATCTCATTTTTATATACTAGATGGTGGTCATCATCTCTAAGAGGTCTTCCAGACATTATTGCAGTAATTCCACTTATAATTGCAAGTATAATAAGCCTTAAATATTCATTTACAGAAAAACAAAAACTTTATATACCAATGTTAATTGGTTTTATGTTGTATTTATGTTTTATATTTAGAAGATATTTTGTATATAGTATAATTGGATTTTATGGTTCATTATTTATAAAGGAATTAATAAGATTTATAAAAGAAAAAAATAATAAAAAAGAAAAGTTTTTAAATGCTTTTAAAAACTTTTGTATTGCTGGCTTTACTACAATTTTTTTGGTATTAGCATTACAATTTCCACTAGTTAGAACTATTTTAAGTGCAAACTATGGGGAAAGCTATAGTGCATTTCAAGACACAATAGAAAACCATATATTAAGAGCATTTAATGAATTTGGTGGAATAATTTTGTTTTTTTCTATAATTGGAGTAGTATATACATTAAAAAACAAAGAACATAGAGAAAATGGTTTGTTTTGCTTGATGAATATCATATTATGTTATGGAAGTTTTATGACTGTACAAGCTATGGGAGTTCATCATTATTTAACGATTTCTGTTTGGATATTTATACTGTTTATATATGGAATATATGCAATTTGGAAGTCTTTAACACGAGATATATTTAAAAAAGTATTTCTAATAGCAATTACTGTGCTAATGGCACTGAATTTTGCTACAACATATATTTTTAGAGACCTTAGGATACCTATTGTTACTCAAGCTAATAAATATTGTAAGTTTCATTATGAAAATTTTGACGAACTTGAAAGACTTATAGCAGATATAGATAATTTAATAAGTAGCAAAAATGTCAAGTTTTCTGCTCTAGCCAGTTCTGAAAATTTGTCAGATAATATATTAGAATTATTAGGAACAGAAAAAATGAAAAGAAGTATTGTGTATACATCAGCTATAGACTTGAGAGATGGTGTAAATTTTAACAGTTTAATGAGCGAATATATTGTAGTTACTGACATTCCTCAAACAGGAACTTCTATAGAAGGACAAAGAATAGTATCAGTACCAAATAATGAAATAATAAACGGAACATCTATTGGACAAGCATATACTAGAGTATCTGATGAATATAAATTGCAACATAACGTAAAAGCATATATATACAAAAAAAACAGAGGTTTTACTGAAGAAGAAGTGAATAAATATATGAATATTCTTGAAGAATACTACCCAGAGTGGAAGAAACAATACACAGATTTTGACAAAGCAGTATTAATGGGAGAAAGAGTTTTAGGAGAAGGCATAGGGGATGTAAGAAGATATTTATATGATTGTTTTTATATGACACCTGGATTTTCACCTACAACATATACTATAAATACAAATAAAAAAATAGAAAAATTAAAATTAAAATTATATATAGATGAAAAAGGAGTAGATACATCTACTTATGATTATGGAAAAGTAAAATTAACAATCAAAAAAGATAACAACATAATTTATGAAAACAGTGTTGTTTATGCAGAGCCACAAGAGATAGAATTAGATTTAACTGACAGTGATAAATTGCAATTTATTGTAGACAAAGATGGTAATTTAAGTTGGGATAATCTATATATGAAAATAAAAGAAGTTATATGTAAAGAATAAGAAAAGGAGTTTTTTTATGAGTTTGGAACTAACAGTAAAAAAAGATAAATGGAAAATAAAAGGTTTAAATGAAATCGCAAAGGTTGAAAATAATAATATTACAATAAATAATAAAACAAGTGAAAAATTAGAAATTGAGTATGGTGAAAAGATAGTAATAAAAGATAAAAAAGTTAAACAAATAAAAGTTGATTTTAGTGGAGAATATAAAAATGCAGGTGGGTACTTAGTTTTTAATGATGGAATTACATTTCCTTTTAATAGTACATCTATTATTGATATAAAACCACCGGTTGAGTTAAATATTAAGGTAGTACTATCGGCAGAATCAATGCTTTCATTTGGAAACATCGAATTAAAGACTTTATATGAAGAAGAAAATTTGACAAAATCTGTGTCTCAAGAGCCAGATGTATTAGTAATTACACCAAATTATCCTTCATTAGAAAATTTGTATTATTGTGCATTTGCGCATTCTAGAAATAAAGAATATCAAAATAGTGGATTAAAAATTCAAGTTGCTTCAATTTCACCTGCAAACTGGTTTCAAACATCATATACTCATGAAGGAATACCAGTTATAAAGGGAACTTATAAAGATTTAAAAGAGCTTTTGTCTAGACGCCAATATAAGGTAATTGTTACTCACTTTGTGGATGAATACTTGTATCCAATTTTTGATGGATATATCAGCAATGAAAAGCTAATATTTATATGCCATGGTCCTGAAACTGTATTTAGATATTTATTAAATGTAACAAGACCTTATTTTACTAAACCATTACCATATCCTACTCAAAATGAAGTGATGGATATAAAAGAAAGTTGGGTAAAAAGATTTAGTAAAAAAGATAATGTGGAATGGGTATTTGTATCTGATTGGTTAAAAGACTTTTCAGAAAAAGAACTTGGAATAAAATTCAAACATACAAGAGTTATAAATAATATAATAAATGAAGAATTATTTCCTTATAAAGAAAAAAAAGAAGATGATAGATGCAAAATTTTGGTAATAAGAAAATTTGATAATATTATACAACACTCGATTGATCAAGTAGTACTTACAATATTAGAACTTTCTAGGAGACCTTTTTTTGATAAATTGACTTTTGAAATATATGGGGATGGAAATTATTATGATGAATTAGTAGAGCCAATCAGAAATTTTAAAAATGTGCAGTTACACAGAACTTTTGTACCAAACAATCAAATTACTAAAATACATGAAGATGCGGGCATATTATTAATACCATCAAGACATGATACACAAGGAGTATCAATGGGTGAAGCAGAATCTTCTGGGTTAGTTGTTGTAAGTTCTAATATTACTGCTATTCCATTTTTTGTGAATGAAAAATATCATAATCTTTTAGCTAGTCCAGAGAATTATATAGAATTAGCAGATATTATAGAAAGACTATACAATAATCCTAAGGATTTTTTAGAAATAAGTAAACAATTATCAGAAGAAACTAGAAATAATTATGGCAAAAAAAATACAGTGCAAAAGGAAGTTGAACTAATAAAAGAAAAAAGGCAAGAGTATAAATTTGAAAAAGAAAAAATGAATATTATACCATCTAAAAATCCAATTTTGACAATTGCTATACCAGCATATAATGTAGAACAATATTTAGAAAAATGTCTAGATTCAATTTTAAGAGCTGATAATATTCAAGATATAGAAGTATTAGTAGTAAATGATGGTTCAAAGGATAAAACAGCAGAGATTGCACAAAAATATGAAGAATTAACTAATGGGGTTGTAAAAGTCATAAACAAGGAAAACGGAGGACATGGTTCTACCATAAATGCCTCAATAGCTGCAGCTAGGGGAAAATATTACAGATTAGTAGATGGTGATGATTGGGTTGATAATGAAAATTTAGCTAAATTAGTAGAGATTTTAAAGAAAACAGATGCCGATATTGTACTTACTAAAGGAAGTTATGAATACAAAGAATCAGCACAACTTGTTGATATCATAAAATATGATAATTTAAGAGAAGGACAAAAATATCATTTCGATGATTTAATCTATAAAGGATATGGATTTAACACTTATGGCCCATTACTAACAACAGGTAATTACAAATTAGATATACTTAGAAAAGCTAACTTTAAAATTTCAGAAAATAGACCTTATGTAGATATGGAATTCAATAGCTTTAGTTTAAAATACGTTGAAACATTAGAATACTATAATTTAGATATTTATAGGTATTTAATTGGAAGAGAAGGACAAACTATTTCTAGAGATGCTTGGAAAAAGAAATACAAAGATCATGTTTATGTATTATTTAATATACTAGAAAAAGTATACAAATCTACAGAATATTCTGAGTGTAAAAAGAAATACATTTTAAATAACATTATTGCACAAATGGTTGATTCACAAATATTTATGTTTGATTGTATTCAAAAGTGGGATGAAATAGATGGCTTTTTAAAAAGATTAAAAGAATATCCAGAAGCATATAAAACAAGTATGGATTTAATAGAAGAAAGAGATGGAAACTGTAAATTAATACTTCAAGAATACAAAAATGTAATTGGTAACAAAAAAATGACAGAGTCAATAATTATACCTACAATCCGTGAAAATGTTTACGATTTGGAAAAACATCCAATAAAAACGTCAGCATCAAAAATAATAAGCAAAAGAAATCTAAAAAGAGCAATAAAATTTATTACCCCTTATGGTGTGTTAAAATTATATAGAAAAAGAAACCGGAACTATTTGAAAAGGAGAATATTTATGAGTTTTTTTTGCAAGATAAAAAGATTTCTAAGAAGAATATTTGTAGACTATGGTGAAATCAATAGGATTTGTGAGAACAATTATAAAGCTTTAGATGATAAAATAATGGTTTTAACAGATAAAATAGAAAGCAATAGCAGTTGTTTACAAAAAGAAATTGTAAAAACAGACAAAATAAAGGAAAATATTGATTTTCATACTACTGAAGGAAAAGAATTGCTAAAAAAAATACTTAATGAAAATCTGAAAATATCTGATGAAATTAATAGTTTTAGAAATGAATTTTCGTATACTAATACTGAACTACTGAATATAAAAAGAGAGGAAGAATTAAAAAACATACTAATTATTGGTTTTTATGGTGCTCCGAATTTAGGAGATGAATTAATGCTAGAAACTATACTAGATTATCTAGATGATATTAATAATAAGAAAATCACAATATTGTTAGCAAACAATCCTGAATATAGTATCGACAAATACAAAGACGTAAGATTTATACATTATCCAAAATCACTTTCAGATTTTAATATAATGGCAGAACAGTACGATTATATAATATTTGGTGGAGGAGCAATTATAGATGATAGACAGTATGAAAAAGAAAATTCTTATCAATATGATTTAGGAACTATGCTTATTAAACTATCGCTAAGAGCTATAGCTTTTAAAAAAAAGGTAATATGTATAGCGTTAAGTGCTACAAAGGATATAACAAACCAAGAATATTTAGAAAAATTAAAGTATATTATAAAAAACGCAACCTATTTTTCTGTAAGAGATGAATACTCTAAAAAGCATCTTATAGAAAAATTAGGTAAAGATACTGAAAATAAAATTATAAAAATTAATGATATTGTATTATCTAATAAAAAAATACTCGACAATTTATTAGAAAATAAAGAGACAAAAAAAATAGCCAATATAGGAATAGTTTCAATTGCTAATGATAATAATTTAGAAAAACTAGAAATAATAATAAATGATGTAAAAAACTATAATTCAGAAATAAAAATTAACTTGATACCATTCTATGAATATAAAAACATAGACACAAATTTTTACAAGAAGGTTATAGAAAAAAATAATTATACAAATATAGAAATTGAAAAAATGCCAGAAAATATAGAAGGAATTATAGACTTATACAGAAAGAATGATATAATAATAGGAATGAGATATCATTCAATACTAATTGCACATGCTTTAGGAATACCATGTATTTCTATTTGTTACGATATTCACGAACATTACCCATATAAAATTAAGTATTTAAATGAGATGTTTCAAAAAGAACAAGCCATTAGTTACAAAAATTTAAAAGAAAACGATATACTAAACAAGTTAACAAAGAATGCAAACAATTTAACACAAGACAATAATATTAATAAAAAAATATTACTAGAAGCAATAGAAGAACAAAAAAGTATTATAAACAAAATGTTGTAAGAGACATAGGGAGGGAAATATAAAATGAATAAGGATACAGCAATAGAAGTCAAAGATTTATATAAAAACTTTACAATATATTATGATAAAGCAAACACTATAAAAGAAAGACTGATAAGATTTGGAAAAGGAAAAAAAGAGGAAAGAGAAATATTAAAAGGAATCAATTTAGAAATAAAAAAAGGAGACATTGTAGGCTTAATTGGTGTTAATGGTAGTGGTAAGTCTACACTACTAAAACTTATGACCAAAATTATTTATCCTACAAAAGGAAGTGTTGAAACACAAGGAAAATTAACATCTTTATTAGAATTAGGAGCTGGATTCCATCCAGATTTTTCTGGAAGAGAAAATATATATTTTAATGCGTCTATTTTTGGTTTAACAAGAAAAGAAATAGACAAAAGATTAGACAAGATAATAGAATTTTCAGAATTACAAAGTTTTATAGATAATCCTGTAAGGACATATTCATCAGGAATGTATATGAGATTAGCTTTCTCAGTTGCAATAAATGTTGATGCGGAAATATTACTTATAGATGAAATTCTTTCTGTTGGAGATCAGCATTTTCAAGAAAAATGTTTTCAAAAAATAGAAGAATTAAAAGCTGAAGGAAAAACGATTGTATTTGTAACCCATGGTATGGGAGCAGTAAGAAGATTTTGCACAAGAGCAGTTTGGCTTCATCAAGGAGAAATAAAAATGGATGGGTCAACAGAAAAAGTAATCGATGCATACATAAACGAGACTAAATAGATTAAGTTATAATTTAAGGAGAAAAGATAAAAATGAACGTATTTAAAAATATATATAATTATAGAGAACTATTAAAAAATAATGTGAAAAAAGAAATAAGAGGAAGATATAAAAATTCAATATTAGGAGTTTTTTGGACTTTTTTAAATCCTCTTTTACAATTAGCTGTATATGCTTTTATATTCCCACTAATATTAAAAACAACTCAAGAATATTATGTTATTTTTGTTTGTATAGGATTAATACCATGGACTTTTTTTACAGCATCAATTTCGCAATCTGCATTTACAATTATAGCAAATGGCAATATAGTCAAGAAGGTATATTTTCCAAGAGAAATATTGCCAATTTCTATCGTAACTAGTGCAATGGTAAACTTTCTTATTTCTACTTTAATTATTGTAGCTTTTTGTTTGGGATATGGATTAGGATTAACCAAATATGTTATATTCTTTCCAATAATACTAATTATACAGTACATACTTCAAATGGGAATAGCTTTTATATTATCAGCTTTTACGGTATATTTTAGAGACTTAGAGCATTTTATACAAATAATTTTGCAAGTTATGTTTTATGCAACACCTGTAGTATATAGTAGAGATACAATACCAGAAGCTTTTAGAGCTATAATAAATTTAAACCCAATGACACATATTATAAATGCATATAGAGATATTTTCTACTATCAAACTTTACCAAATTTTAAAAATTTAGGAGTATTATTTGTAATATCAACTATTTTTTGTATAGTAGGTTACTTGATATTTAGAAAATTGCAAAAAGGATTTGCAGAGGAACTATAAAAAATAATAGAAAGGGAAATATAACAATGAAAAAAATATCTGTTGTAATACCAATGTACTATGAAGAAGAAGTAGCAAAAGAATGCTATACAAGAATGACAGAAGTATTAAGGAAATTAGATGGTTATGAGTATGAAATAATATGTGTAAATGACGGAAGTAAAGATAAAACATTATCTATTTTAGAAGAAATAGCGGATTCAGATAAAAGATTAAAAGTAGTGTCTTTTTCAAGAAATTTTGGACATCAGCCAGCTGTTACCGCAGGACTTAAGTTTGTAACAGGAGATTGTGCAGTTATTATAGATGCAGACCTTCAAGATCCACCAGAGTTAATTCCAGAGATGGTAAAGCTCTGGGAAGAAGGAAACGAAGTGATTTATGGAAAAAGAAAAACTAGAGATGGGGAATCTGTTTTTAAACTTATGACTGCAAAAATGTTTTACAAAATATTAAATGGACTATCTGATGTAGAGATTCCAAAAGACACTGGAGATTTTAGGCTAGTTGACAAAAAAGCAATTGATGTTTTAAATTCAATGCCTGAGCATAATAAATTTTTAAGAGGATTGTGGGGCTGGATAGGATTTAAACAGGTTGCATATGAATATGAAAGAAAAGAGAGATTTGCTGGAAAAACAAAATATCCACTAAAAAAGATGTTAAAACTGGCATCAGACGGAATAATAGGTTTTTCTACAAAACCTCTAAAAGTTGTGGGTGGTCTAGGAATATTTACAATACTAATATCTATGGCTATATTAGTGTATTCAGTTTTATCTTATATTTTTAAATGGAATGAATTATCACCTCGGATGGACATCTATTATGGTAACAATGACTTTCTTAGGCGGGGTAATATTGATTTCACTATGGATGATAGGAGAATATATTTCTAGAATATATGATGAAAGTAAATCAAGACCACAGTATATTATTAGTAAAAAGGTAAATATCGAGGAGTGAGTTTTAAGGAAAAATATGACATTGACATACTGATAAAGATTTTTTATAATAAATTATGAAAAGGAGTTTATGTAATGAAAAACATATATTTAAAATTGATAGGTGCTATTATTCTAATAAATATATTATTATGCATAAGTATAACGTCAGTATATTCTGTTGATAATGAGTCAGAAAAAACAAATGTAACAGAAGAACATACTGAAAAAATATCTAGTGAAAACAAAAAAGATGAAACCACTAATGAGAACAGCATGGAAGTGAAAGAGAAATCCAGTACTTTAAAGGATCAATCAGAGCAAAATGAAGAAAAAAAATTAATAGAAACTCAAGAAGAGAAGGTAAATCAACACACGGTAACAAGTCTTGAAAGTGGAATAATAGACAATTCTGGAAAACTTGGAATTGCATATAAAGGGTATATTGAAAATGTAGGGATGAGCAATTGGAAATTAAATGATGCATTAGTTGGAACAGAAGGAAAAGGGAGAGGACTTAGTGGGATACAACTACAATTAACAAATGCTCCATCAAATGCAAAAATTGAATATATGGTTTTAAAAGATTCTAAAAATGGAAAAGAATGGACTTCTTGGAATCAAAACGGTGATTATGAAGGTTTTCAAACAAATGGAAAAAACATATATGCTATAAGAATTAGATTAAAAAATCTTAATAATTATTCAGTAGAGTATAGAGTACATAGACAATACCAAGGATGGGAATCAAATTATGTAGCAGATGGTGATATAGCCGGAAAACAGAGTATTAATAGCAGAATAGAAGGTATAAAAATAAGAATAGTACCTAAAATTAGCAAAACACCACAAATAATATATAGAGGTTATATAGATAAACAAGGATATCAAAAAACATATGCAAAAAGTGACATGCTTGTAGGAACAGAAAATAAAGGAATTGGACTAAATGGCATAAAGATGGAGTTATTGTATGTACCTCAAAATGCTAAAATTGAATATCAGGTATTAAAAGATGATAAAAGTAATAAAAAAATATGGACAAATTGGATAAATAACGGAGAGTTAGCAGGATTTGAAGAAAGTGGAAAGAATATATATGCTATAAGAATAAGATTAAAAAATTTAGACAATTACTCGGTAGAATATAGAGTACATAGACAATACCAAGGTTGGGAATCAAATTATGTAGCTGATGGGGATATAGCAGGAAAGCAAAGTATTAATAGTAGAATAGAGGGAGTAAAAATAAGAATAGTACCCAAAATCAGCAAAAAACCGCAGATAATATATAGAGGGTATATAGATAAGCAAGGTTACCAAATAATATACTCAAAAGATGATTTGTTAACAGGTACAGAAAATAAAGGAATAGGTCTAAATGGTATAAAAATGGAATTGCTATATTCGCCTAAAAAAGCAAGAATTGAATACCAGGTATTAAAAGATAACCAAACAGGTGGAAAAATATGGACAAAATGGATAAGCGACTTCGAGCTTGCAGGTTTTGAAGAAAATGGAAAAAATATTTACGCAATTAAAATTAGACTTAAAAATATGCCTAATTATTCAGTTGAGTATAGAGTACATAGAAAATATCAGGGATGGGAATCTAGATATGAGGCAGATGGCGAAGTTGCAGGTTCAGAATATACCGATAGTAGAATAGAAGGAATTAAAATAAGAATTGTTCCTAAAAGGAAAAAACCAGTAGAATTAAAGTATAAAGGCTTTGTAGAAAGCATAGGGTATCAAGATTATGCAAGAGATGATAAACTATCTGGTACAGAGAGTAAAGGTCTTGCACTAAGAGGTGTAATAATTGAGCTAAAAAATGCACCAGCAAATGCTGGAATTGAATATCAAGCATATGCAGATACTGCAAAAGGCGGAAAAGAATGGCAACCATGGAAAAATTCAGGTGAACTTTCAGGTTGGGAACAAGCTGGAAAGAATATTTACGCAATTAGAATAAAGTTAAGAAATATGCCAAATTATTCTGTAGAATATAGAGTGCATAGGCAATATCAAGGCTGGGAACCAAATTACATAGCAGATGGTGGAATTGCGGGTACAGAAAATACAAACAGTAGACTTGAAGGAATAAAAATAAGAATTGTTCCTAAGAAAACAGTATCAGTATCAAAACAAAATGCAATAGAACAAGGAACTTATGGTAAAAGCGGTTTGAAAATCAAAGGGCATTCAGCAGGTTCTGATTTGAAATATTATAAATTTGGAACTGGTATAAATGTTTTTTTTGCATGTTTTGCAATACATGGTTTTGAAGATTCGTATGATCACGATGGTGTAGAATTAACATATATTGCTGAAGAATTTAAGAATTATTTATTAAATACAAAAGATACAAGTATACTTAATAAATGGACAATTTATATTTTACCTTCATTAAATCCTGATGGTGAATATTACGGTTGGAATAAGAATGGAGAAGGAAGAACTACTTTATATAGTGCTGCACCAAATCATAAAGGAATTGATATGAATAGAGGTTTTAGTGTAGGTTTTTCAAAACAAACAAGTACTAGAAACTATAATGGAACAGAGCCATTTCAAGCGTATGAAGCTAGATATTTAAGAGATTTTCTTTTAAACAAAAAGTCTAAATCTGGGCAAACTGTTTTAATAGATTTACATGGTTGGTTAAATGAAACTTTAGGAGATAATGAAATAGGTTCATATTATAGAAGTCAATTTGGTTTATCAAAGCATATTAGTGCATATGGACAAGGATATTTAATAAATTGGGCTAGAAGTTCTCTTGGAAATTCTAATAGAATTGCAAGATCTTCACTTGTAGAATTGCCACAAGTATACAACCATTCTCAAGTTGTAAATAAAAAGTTTGCTGAAAAATATATTAATGCAACGGTAAATATGCTAAAATCAACAAATTAAGAGGGGAAAAAGGTTAAATGGAAAAAAATAAAATCATTATTTGTATAATATGTGTAATTCTAGTAGCTTCTATTTTTGGAATAATTATAAAATTGAAAAATAAATCTAAATATTCACCTGATATAAATGCTCCAATAGAAAAAATAGAAGAAATAAAAAAAGATACAGGAGCTACAGCAGATTCGGACTTATATGCTGTAGCTAAGGAATATGATGGACGACAAGTTTTGGTTATTAAACCAGAAATTCAGTTTAAAACTGTACTAGCTGGTATTTTGAAAAATGATGAGCCATCTATGCAAGATGTTGAAAATGTTAATTTAAATTTATTCAAAAAAAAAGGAATATGGATTTCCGAAAATTCAAGAAATAAATTTTTAGAAATACTAGGTGAATGCAATATAAAGAATTTTACAATAGATGATGATGGCTATTTAAAACAGTTGGAGAAAACAGAAAATGAATATAGCTTAAAATTGGAAGAATTAATACAGGCAAATAAATTAACCATAATTGACATTACAGGAAGGTGTTATATTAGAGATGAAATGTCAGGAAAAATAATAGAATATCCTTTTAAAGATATGGATTTAGACCAGGTTTGTGAAAAAATGCAAAATGAAAATGTACAAATTATTGTAATTACAACAAATGAAGTAAGCAGAATAGATATATTAAATGAAATTTGTAATTAATAAAAAAGTATTGATTGACAAAAATGTAATAAATCCATTATACTACTATAAATAGTAAAAGCTTATAAGGAGATAATTAGTTCGAAAAAATTTTCTTTTATAACTTTGAGTGCATTTAAATAAATGGAATGGAATTTAGTTTGAAAGAAATTAATCTTTCATTAACTATATGTGACTTGAAGGAAAAGAGAAAGGAATGAAATTTAAAATGAAAAGAAAAATATTTTTATTAAAGATAGTAATAATGATATGTGTTTTACTTATTTGTTTTTCAAAAAATATACTTGCATTGAATAATGAAAATATTATTGAGAACTCAGGTAAAATTGGGGTTACGTATAAAGGATATATTGATAAAAAAGGATTGAGCAGTTGGATTGCAAATGATGGTTTAGTTGGAACAGAAAGTAAAGGAATCGGATTAAATGGAATAAGAATAAAACTAGCTAATGCACCAGCTTCTGCTAAAATAGAATACATGGTACTTAGAGATTTAGGTAAGCGGAAAAGAATGGACAAACTGGATTTCGGAAAGTGAATTAGCGGGTTTTGAAGAAAATCGGAAAAAGCATGTATGCTATAAGAATAAGGTTGAAGAATTTAGAAAATTACTCGGTAGAATATAGAGTACATAGGCAATATCAAGGTTGGGAAAGCGGATATGTAGCAGATGGAGATATAGCAGGTAAACAAAGTATAAATAGTAGAATAGAAGGATTAAAAATAAGAATAGTACCTAAAATTAGAAAAACGCCACAAGTAATCTATAGAGGATATATAGATAAAAAGGGGTATCAACAGGCATATGCAAAAGACGATCTTTTAGCAGGTACAGAGAATAAAGGAATAGGATTAAATGGAATAAAAATACAACTTCTATACGGAGCATCTAATAGTGGAATTGAATATAAAGTTTTAAAAGATTCAAATAAAGGAAAGGAATGGACTAATTGGATATCTGATGGAGAGCTAGCAGGATTTGAAGAAAATGGTAAAAATATATATGCTATCAGAATAAGACTAAAAAATATGAATAATTATTCAGTAGAATATAAGATACATAGAAAATATCAAGGATGGGAAAAAAACTATGTATCTGATGGAGAAACTATAGGTTTAGAGTATTCAGATAGTAGAATAGAAGGAATAAAAATAAGAATAGTAAAAAAAATAAATAAATCCATAGGTGTAGCATATAGTGGTTTTATAGACAAAAAAGGGTATCAAGAAAGAGTTGGTTCAGGCAGTTTAATTGGTACAGAAAATAAAGGAATAGGATTAAATGGTATTAGAATAGAATTAAGACATGCACCTAAAGGATTGGAAATTGAATATCAAGGATATGTTCAAGGTATTGGGTGGCAAGATTTAAAACATGAAGGAGAATATGTTGGAACTGAGCAAAGTGGCAAAAATTTATATGGTATAAGAATAAGATTAACAAATACAAATAATTATTCTGTTCAATATAGAGTACACAGGCAATATGTAGGCTGGAAAGATAATTGGGTATCTGATGGAGAACTTGCTGGAGTTGAAAATACATCTAGTAGAATAGAAGGAATTCAAATAAGAATTGTACCCAAAATACATCATAGAATAATAAAAATAGAAACACCGGAAGAAGATAATATTACAGGAAATAAAATAAAAATTAAAGGTTGGGAAATTTCTGAAGATAAAGATACAATAGTAAAATTATATATAGATAATACATTAATCAAGACGCTGACCAAAAAGGCAAGACAAGATGTATTAGATAAATATGTTATAGAAAAAGAAAGTATTTTACAGAACTTTGGTGGAAAACAAGCGAATTTAAAACCTGGGTTTGAAGATGAAGTAGATATATCTAATATAAAAAAAGGAATGCATATACTTACAATAAAAATATTTAATAATAAAAATAAATATGTTGCGGAATATAATAAGAAAATAAATTTATATGGAAACAACTATATGGGAATAGACGTATCAAAGTATAATGGAAAGGTAGATTGGGAAAAAGTAAAAGCTTATGGGGTAAAATTTGCTATTGTTAGAGTAGGATTTAGAGGTTATGAGTCAGGAAAGATAGTAGAAGATACAAGATTCAAAGAGAATATAGAAAATGCATCAAAAGTTGGAATAAAAGTAGGAGCATACTTTTTTTCACAAGCAATAAACACTAAGGAAGGAATTGAAGAAGCAGATTTTACTATCAATACTATAAATAAATACGGATTTTCAAATTTAATTAAGTATCCTTTATTTATAGATACAGAGTATTCAGGTGCTAATAATAATACAGGAAGAGCGGATAATTTAAGTAAATATTTAAGAACGGAAATATGTAAAGCTTTTGCTCAAAGAATAAAAAATAAAGGATTTACACCGGGTGTTTATGCAAGTAAATACTGGTTGTATGATAATATAGATAATAGTCAACTAAATTCTTACGATATATGGCTAGCACATTATATGAGTAATGCTCCTTTTGAAGCTAAATCTGATTATAATGGTTCTTATATAATATGGCAATATTCGTCAACAGGAAATGTAAATGGAATAAATGGATATGTGGATATGAATATATCATATAATAATTATTAAAAATTTTTACAAAAATAGGAGAGGAAAGCTAGCAAAGGTAGCTTAGAATATTTTATAAATATGGAAGATTATAATGATAACTTAGGAATTATTGCAGTAGATAGTAAAGAGAAAAATTTTAAAAAAGAAACAATATTATCATATTTAAAAATGTTTGAATCAATTATAAAGTATTCAATTTCATCTATAATTGCAGCAATCATAGATATAATATTTTTTAAATTATTTTTACATATAAAAATTGATACTTCAAATAATATAATGTATTCAACCATTTTAGCAAGAATAATTTCGTCAATTGCAAATTATATATTAAGTAAAAAAGTAGCATTTAAGGATAAAAGTAATGCATTAAAAACGATAGTAAAATATTATACTTTAGTTATTATACAGGTGATAATGTCAGGATTATTGGTTACAATAATATACAAATTAATTAATATTTCTGAAACACTAATAAAAATAATAATTGATACTGTTTTATTTTTTATTGGTTATAGAATACAAAGAAAGTGGATTTTTAAAAATAAAAACAGGTGCGAAAATAATTAAAAAATTTGTAAAAAAAAGAAGGAAAAAATTTTTTTATGAAGAATAAATATAATAGTACATAAAATTAAAAAAATATGTATATATTACTTAAAGAAAGAGGTGCTTTAAATGCAAATAACAGACGTACATTTAAGAAAGGTTAATTCTGAAAACAGAATGAAAGCAGTTGCTTCAGTAACATTTGATAATGAATTCGTAGTTCATGATATCAAAGTTATAGAAAGCCAAAATGGTTTATTTATTGCTATGCCTAGCAAAAAAATACCTACAGGAGAATTTAAAGATATAGCTCATCCAATTAATCCTGAAACAAGGGAAAAAATTCAAACAGCTATATTAGATGCATACAATGCTCCAGAAGCTGAAACAACAGAGGAATCAGCTGAATAATAATTAGTATACAAAATAGCAAGAAACATCTTGCTATTTTTTTTTATTTGATGTAAAATATACAAAGCTTTTAGAAAGATTTGGCATACGATTAGCGCAAAATCTAATAATAATTAAAGTTAAATAAAGAAAGGAGAAACTAAAATTGTTAAACAAAATAACAAAATTTCTAGCATATAATAAAAAAGCAACAGTAATGTGCATAGATTCTACAGACTTAGTAGAAGAGATAAGAAAAATACATGATTTAACTCCAACAACAACTGCTGTGTTAGGCAGAGTTGCAACAGTTTCAACATTAATAAGTTTTATGGATTTAAAAGATTTAACAGATAATATAACAATTCAAATAAAAGGAAATGGTCCAATAGGTACTATAATTGCTATATGTGATTTGGAAAATTTAAAAAAGGCAAGTATAAAAATATGTGCGGATAATCCTTATGTAGAATTGCCTTTAAGAAAAGATGGTAAAATAGATGTTTCAGGAGCAGTTGGAAAAAATGGTTTCATAAATATAATAAGAGAAAATGAATTAACTAATGGAAAATATAATGGTGTAAGTCCTATTGTTTCTGGTGAAATTGCAGAAGACTTTACAGAGTATTTTGCTAAATCCAAACAACAACCAACAGTATTAGCTTTAGGGGTTTTGGTAGATAAAGATGGAGTAAAAAGAGCAGGAGGATATATAATTAATTTAATGCCAGATGCAACTGAACAAGAAATTTCAAAAATAGAAAAGGCAATAGGTAAAGCAAAGCCAGTTTCAGAGCTCTTAAATGAAGGGTTAAATTTAGAGCAAATAGCAAAAACAGTTACTGGAGACGAAAACATAGAAATAATAGAAGAAAATTTAGAAGTTAGCTATAAATGCACATGTAATAAAGACAGAATAGAAAGAGGAATAATATCACTTGGGAAAGAGGAGATTCAAAAAATAATTGATGAAGACGGAAAATTAGAAGCTGAGTGCCACTTTTGCCATAGAAAATATGTTTTTAGCAAGAATGAATTAGAAGTATTAAAGAAAAAATCAAAATAGAAGTTGAAGGTTGGAGGTCTGACTTACGACCTCAGACTTCAATATATAAAGGAGCAAAAATGTTAATAGATAAATTAGAAGAATTAGGCTTAAAAATATTAGAAAAAATAGGTTTAAAAAAATTAGCAGATATATATAGAAAGAACCAAGAAGCAATGAGATATTTAGTATTTGGAGCATTAACTACAGTAATTAACATTATAGTTTTTGCAATTTGTTCAAAAATGGCAAATTTATCAACAACTATAAGTAATATAATTGCATGGATTATTGCTGTATTGTTTGCTTATGTTACAAATAAATTATATGTATTTGATTCTAAAACCGTTAAGTTAAAAGATTTAGCAAGAGAAATTTTCTCATTTTTTAGTGCAAGGATTGCAACATTAGTAATAGAAACAGCTTTTCTATGGGTTGTGATAGACAAACTTGGATTTAATGAAATATTAATGAAAATAATTTCAAACATAATAGTGATAATTTTAAATTACATATTTAGTAAGATTTTTATTTTTAAAAAAGATAAAAAATAGGAA
>AUXO016216233.1_pt1 | contig 25843 bp, 25 predicted proteins | sample 768731 | NCBI WGS metagenome assembly AUXO01 (sample SAMN02715735, study PRJNA202380) | gut metagenome | biome: sheep rumen | host: Ovis aries | place: New Zealand: Palmerston North | reverse complement strand
GATAATACTATAAATACTATTTAAATATATACTAACAACTTTATTCTTACTTTCACTATATATACCATTAATATTATCATTAATACCAGTTACTATTTCACTAATTAAATCTTTTCTATTAACATAATGACTAAGTTTTATTAATGTATTATGTATTTCTTTTCTTAAATTTAACTCAAATTCATCTATAGTATTATATTTCAAACTCTTAATACTACATTCACTAAATATATGAATAGAATCTAAAAACCCAAGTATATCAGCACTATTAGAATCTAAAATATTTATCAATTCTTTCTTTATTTCTTCTCTTTCTTTATCATCAATAAAAGGAAGAATAACTTCACTGATTAATTTAAAATCTTTATATAAATCACTATCCATTTCAGTAGTAGAAGTTCCTTCCAGTAAATGTCTTAAAGAATTAATAATATTAACCATATCTAAATATTTTTGATTATCTTCATAATTCTTTTTTAATTTATCTAAGATAATATCTAACTTAATAATTAAATTGTTATATAATACTTCTCTATTAGATACTTCTAAGTTAATAATTTTATTTCTTATAGAAGTATTAATTAATTCTAATTTATTATTATAATCACTTACTATATCATTAACTATCTTATTAACATCTTCTTTACCATGATAATATGATAAATAATAATTAATATCTTCAAGTATCTTATCTACTTCACCAGTTTTACTTTCTAATAATTTAACTTCTTCTTTAGGCTTATCCACTACTCTTTTATTATCTACTTCTTGTTGTATTTCTTTTGCTAATATTTTTAAATAATCTTTTATTTTATCAAATGGAATACCACCATATAATATTTTTTCTGATACAAGAAGTTTCTTTTTTCTATCATAAATCCATTTAATAGGTTCTACTTTTATCCAAACATAATCTCCTTTGTTATAATTTCCTTTAGGGCATAAAAAATCTTCCTTAACTAATGCTCTAACGTATCTCTCTTTATTATAGATATATTCTTCATCACCATTATAAGAGTTACCTGTTTTTATAAGTTTGGTCGAGTCTTTTATCTTATACAAACTATTTAATACGTCATCAATAGAATTAGAACAAAATTCTTGAGGGTAATAACCATATAATAGGTAATAATTATAATCAGTAACCTGCTTATCAATAGGAAGTTCTAAGTCTTCAATGTCTCTAATAGAAAATACAGGTCTTATACCCAAAGAACTACTATCTATATCTGACGGACTCAAAATATTGCCGCAATTATCGACAGAATTAAAAAAATATATATTATTACCTAATGAGTAAGTATAAGAAATAGGATCATCAATGATATAACATTTATTATATTTAGTATTTATACAAGTATACGCCGTAGTATCAGCAGAACATCTACCTATTTTTTTAAATATACTTAATTTATGTCTTCCCTCTATTTCCTTTTTTGTTAAAAATCTAAGATTAATAACTCTTTCTCTTTCTTCTTGTGGAGGCAATAAATAATTAGAATTAACCATAATAATCCCCTTTCATAAATTGATAGTTATTATATAATAAAATTATATTATTTGCAAGGTGATTATTTAAGAATTAATTCTTCTATCTTTAGTATTTTCATTAGTCTGAAGCGATAATTTAAGAACATCGTCATAACTCACTAAATTATTATTATTCTCGATAATATAATCTTTCATTTTCTTAAATATTCTAATTAATGCCTTACTCTGTATAGTAGCCTTTTCACCTTTTAATACAGTCATTAACATATATATACCTTGCTCGGTAAAAGCGTAAGGAAGTTTTCTTCTTCCACCCCAACTTGATGTGGATTTTTTGAACATCAAGTTTTTAAATTCTTCTTCAGTTAACTGAAACATAAAATCACTATCAAATTTATTCATATTATTTTTTACTTGCTTGTTAAAATCTCTAGTCGCATATCCATATATTTCAGCAAGGTCGCTATCTATCATAACCTCTTTACCACGTATAATATATATTTTATTCCTAATACTTTTCTCATCTATTAATGCTATATCATTTTTCATATTCTACTCCTTTCATATTTTATTTTTTTAAAAAGATTTTTGCGGTGAATTTTTTGCACCTCAAACATATCCTCTTTTTATTGTTGTAATCTCTATACTATCATAAATAGAAAATATTTCAAGGAGTTATGTAAAAAACATAAAAAAAATAACAACTAGATAAATCTAATTATTATTTAATAAATCTTCAAGTTCATCTTTTGTATAAATAAAATCCTTAATAGTATTAAAGTAGTGTTCTTGCTCTTTTTTGCAAAACTCTAATAAATCATTATAATTACTATTTACTTGGGCACTATTTAATGCTTTATAGTATTCACCTTTTAATTCATCTTCAATTATAAATGGAAATATGTTATTTTTTATACATTCTTTAAACATAATAATACGACCAGTTCTACCATTACCATCTTGAAAAGGATGGATTTTTTCATATTTAGCATGAAATTCTACAATATCAAATAAATTATGGTTTTCTTTTAAATTATATTCATCAAGTAATTCTTTCATCTTATCTTCAACTTCTAAAGGAGAAGCTACTTTTATATTTGACACAGTATTGGCTCTTTTTTTATAATCACCAATTGCGTAGCCATTTGCTTTATCTTCAAAAACACCAGATTTTAAATCATAATGATAACTTTTTATTAATTCTTCAGATAATTCTTCATTATATGTTTTTAACATATTATTAAACATAATAAAATGCCCATTAGCTTCTTCTACATCTTTTGATCTTACTGCCATTCCATCATTAATAATTGTTCCTGTTTCAAAAAGTGATGCAGTCTGATATTCTGTTAGGGTACTACCTTCTATTCTATTTGAATTATATGTTAATTTTCTTTGCGTATATCCATAAACACCACTTCGATCATTTTTATCATATTCTATTTTAAGTCTATTAATTAAATCACCAATGATTTTTTTATTATCATAATTCATAAAATATCCCTCCTATTGGTTTTCTATATAAATTATAACATTTTTATCTTCTAGTATCAATATTTACATATATCTAAAAAATATTTTCTAAAAATATATTCATTATAATATACATCTTAAATAGAAATTACATCTAATAATAAAATATATATACCTATGTTTCTTTTCGAAGAAAAGAAGTGAAAATAAAAAAATAAGTTTACATTTACATAAACTTATTCATTTGTTTCATCATTTGATTAACTTGTTTCTGTGAAGGAGTTCTTCCCATCTGACTCATCATTGTCTTTATCATTTGCTCGTTAATAGGAGGATTCTTCTTAAGTTCTTTCTTCATTAACTTTCTAGCAATAAAGAAACCAAGAACTAATCCTACGATTAAACCAAGTACTACATATAATATATCCCAAAGCATATTCTTATTTCCTCCTTGTAATATTATTTTACTATGGAATACTCTTTTTGTAAAGAATTTAATTTCGATAACCAGAAATAATCCTTATTCTCAAAATCACATACAAATAAATTAGTATTATAACTTTTAATATCATCAAAAAAGATACTATAATTACTATCAGTTTCTATCTTAATATTATAATTATTAATTCTAAGAGTAGTCTTCTCATCAGTATTAAGTATATGAATATTATCTCTTCTTTTATATCCATATTTTAATTTGTACTCATAATAAATATATTCATTAAGCATTATTTTATTAAAAGGAAGTGCTACTTCTTCCATTACTCTAAAAGTTTTAATATTATCATAATCCCTAGAATAATATATTTCTTCAAATATCTTATACATCTTAAAAGGATTATTCTTATACATATACTTAAAATATTTATTAACATTAAAAATGTAGTATGTTCTCATATTATTTAGTCACCTAAATAACAATACCATACTACATCTAAAAAAATTGTCGAAATAATAAAGTATACTTATATTTATATTTATTAATCAGTAAGCTGTCTTATAAGCCTTTTACCACTACTACTTAATCCATCATCTAAAGCAGTCAAATAATCTATACGAACATCTTCAGGTAAATAATTTAAAAATGTCTTAAGAGCATAACCTAAAGCCTCTTCCGCTATTAATTTATCAGCATTAGCTCTAGCTATTTGCTTCTTAGCTTCTATAACTAACATTAGACTATTAATATCATCTCTATAACTAGGTTTCTTTTCTTTCTTTACATACTTAGGAACTCTAATTAAAGAAATAATTCCTGACACCTCTTTATACAAATTATACATTTCTCTAACATATTCTTGATTATAGTGTTCTCTATATTCCACTCTATATACTTCTAATCCCTCATTACAATTGTCTATTATTTCTTTAACAGTTAAATCATTACCAAACAGTTTTTTCCCCGTTCCAGACTCGTTCGTATTTTTTATAAAACTAATAAAATCAACAAGTGATGAATATCTTGAAGTAAAATCAACTTGAATTTCATTATCTGTTCTTCCTGTCATCATTTTATATCCATCTTTAACAGAAGCATAATATACATCTATATCTCTTTTTTTAACCTTCATAATCTCATGATTTTCATCAATAGGTTCCCATACAACATCAAACTCTTCGTCTTTATCTTCTTCACCCAAATTAATAGGATAATCCGAAGAGTAACTACTATAAACTTTGTCTAATTCTTCTAAGTCTTTCTTAAGATTACTTATACTTGTATTAAGGCCCACAAGTTCTTTTTCTTTACTATTTTTTATTTCTTGTATCTCCGCATCTAATACATCAGTTCTTCTTTTCTTTAAAGCCTTTATCTCGACATCTAATTGAGAAGTAAGAACGATTCTATTATCATCAATTTGTTGCCTTAATGATTCATTTTCATTAAGCAAACTATTTCTAGTACTTTCTAATTGTTTTATAGAATGAAGTAAAGCATTATTTTTAGAATTAAGTTCACTATTACTTCTTGATAACTGATTATTATCTCTTCTTAAGCCTTCATTAATTTCTCTTTTATCACAAACTTCTCTTGATAAATAATCTAATTCTTGCTCATATACCTCTTTTTTTATTGCTGTTAATGATCTTTTAGCTTTATCAGATATCTTTGTACCTTGAATAGCCTCTATTATCATATCCCCACTAAGTAAAAAATCAATATAACTAAAAATATCTTCTATCTTACTAATATTTTTATAATCACTTTGTAATAAACTTTCAAATTTATTAAATAGACCAAGTAAATTAATAAACCCCTTTTTCTCCATATAATCTAATATCGTACTAAAACCAAGATTAGATATTTCTTGTCTAAGTTGATAATTATTAATAATTTCACTAATAAATTTCTTTTCTTCACTAGTTAGTTTAATAACTAATTCTCTAGTTAGTTCATCTTTACTAATAATATCAAAAACATTCATAAGTTCTTCGTTACCTCTTAATAATGTAAGAACACCAGCTTCTTTATCACTTATATTTTTAAGCATAATCTTTCCCCCCTCTTGACAGTGAAATATAATAACATATGTTTGCCTATTTGTCAAGAAAAAGAAGATACTTCTTATTTACTAAACCTAATATTAGGGTTTCTAAGTACCTTCTTTTGATATCCAAGTCTATCTATACCTTCATGGTTTAATTGACTATCTTCTTCATTAATAAATCTCATATAATCATATGGACTATAATTAGTCGTAAAACTAAAGTCTAAAGTCTCATCATAATAAGTAGCATTACGATAAGATAAGGCAAATCCATCAAAATAATTTTTTATATTCTCATCAGTCATTTCAATATAACCATTTTTAAGTAATTCTAAAGCCGTATTCATTCTTGAATCATTTAAAGTCATAAATTTACCGGGAGTAGTATTAAATAGAGAAAAGACTCCTATTCTCTCTAAAGAAGACCTATCTTTTAAAAAGAATTGTCTATAAGTTAAATCTATAATATATTTCTTATCATTAATAGTAACTATATTAAATGCATGATATCCACTTCCAAAATGTAATAAATCATGTTCTTTCGTAAATCCTGGATAGATAATAACTCTTCTAACATTTAAACCTAATTCACTAAAAGACCTAAATACAAGATTGCTACTATAAGTACACTTATCAATAAGGGGATCTTCAATATCACTACCTAATAGTTTACTTCTTACATTATAAATAACATTCTTTAATTTATCATCAGAATCAAAACCATTACTAAATATAGGACTAGATTCCATAATAAAATCTATAGGGATATCTTCTTCTGCTTTCTTTAAATATCTAGTTATATAGTTAAAGTCATTACTAAGATTACCATCAATAAAATAATCATTTTGAATACTTCTAACATATCTATATAATTCTTCTAAATTACTAAATTGGTTCTTCATTTTACCAAATTTAACATCAATGTATCTTCTTATAACATCTGTCTTATGTTTTTCAAAATTATTTTTCATTTACTTTACAACCTTCTATTTCATTATAAAAAACACTATATTAAAAGTCAATAAACTTTACATTTACCTTTACATCAATTATAATTATAAAGAAGGAGATAATTATGAAATTAATTGTAAATAAAGAAGATACTCTATATAATTATTTAAGAAACAACTTAGAAGGTAAATCAAAAAATAATATTAAATCACTACTTAAAAGAGAACTCATTAGTATTAATGATAAAGTAATAACTAAATATGACTATAACCTTCTTATAGGAGACACTATTACTATAAGTAATGGCTATAATTATAATGAAGAAACGCTAAAAATAATCTATGAAGATGATAATATCATCGTAGTAGATAAACCTACTAAAATATTAACCATAAGTAATAAGAATGAAAAAGAAAAAACTTTATATCGAAAAGTATCTGACTATTTAAAAAAAGAAAAGAAAAAAGTATTTGTAATTCATAGATTAGACTTTGATACATCAGGAGTCATTATGTTTGCTAAGAATCAAAAAATCCAAAAACTTTATCAAGATAATTGGAACAATTTAGCTAAAAAAAGAGAATATATTGCCATCGTCGAAGGCGTAACTCCTCCTAAAGGGCATATCGAGTCATACTTAAAAGAATCTAAAACATTAGAAGTATATTCTTCTAAAAATAAAGATGGCTTATTTTCAATAACTGATTATGAAACAATAAAACATAACAAAAAATACTCTATGGTAAAAGTACTAATATCTACTGGTCGAAGAAACCAAATAAGATGTCATATGTCTGATATCAATCATCCCATACTAGGAGACACTCGCTATAAAAGTAAAGCAAATCCCTTAGGTAGACTAGCCCTTCATGCTCACATTCTAGAAATTGAAGATCCACTTACTCATAAACTATTTACTTTTACTAGTATAATACCTGAAGAATTTAATAATATAATAAAATAAGATATCAATTAGATACCTTATTTTTTATTTATTGTTTTCATCATATCTTTAACTACAAGCATTGCTTCATTAAAAACATTCTTATCTTCAATTTCTTCTAAATAATCATAACCATCTTTATCTTTATTAATATAAGCAATATTAAGAGAATCATCATCTCTATCAAAAGCACTAATCGTAAATACAGCAATTTCTCTATCACTATTATCAAGTTTAAATATTGATAAAATATTACCTAACTTAAACTCATTCTTTTCATTAACAATATCAAATTCCATATAACCACCTAATAAAGAATACTCTTAGCAATAAGGAACATAATCAAAACTAATCCTATAATTCCAAAAGCAATAATAATAGAAATTAAAGTAAAACCAGCATTAGCTTTCATATCTTCTAATCTTTTTACTCTAGCAAGTTCTATTTTTCTTTCTCGAATAATATCAAGAACATTACTAACAACTCTTTCAAAATCTACCCTATCAGAAACAGTTTTAAGTCTTTCCCTAAGAAGGGAAAATACTTCTAGTAAGTTTTTATTTATATCTTTAGAAATACTAGCAATATTAGTCTTCTCTTCTTTAACTCTCTGTATATGATTAGGTCTAACTTTAGTCTCTCTATTTATAATAGTATAGTTCATTTAAATCGCCTACTTCCATTTAAAGTTTCTTATTTCTTCCGTATCAATACCATATTCTTTAATATATTCTTCATGATATTTTAATTTATCTTTCATAAGTTTAATTATCTTTTTACCTTCTTCTTTTTCTGCTATATCCAAATGTTTAATAATATCAATAACAATATGATATCTATCTATTTCATTTTTAACTCGCATATCAAATGGTGTTGTAATCGTACCCTCTTCCATATATCCATGAACTGATATATTTTTATTAAATCTTTCATAAGTAAATTCATGAATAAGTGTTGGATAACCATGATAATTAAATATAATTGGTTTATCTTTTGTAAATAATTTATTATATTCTGTATCAGTTAATCCATGAGGATGTCTTGTACTAGGCTGTAGTTTCATTAAATCAACAATATTAATAAATCTAACTCTAATACTAGGAAGATACTCTCTAAGAAGTTGTACCGCTGCCATATTCTCGAGTGTTGGTGCTTCACCAATAGATACAAGAATAACGTCTACTCTCTTTTCATCATTTGAAGCAAACTCCCACTTACTAATACCTTTAGCACAGTGCTCTTTAGCTTCTTCAATTGTAAGCCACTGTGGTCTCATATGTTTTGAAGCTACAATTACATTAATATAATTCTTTGTCTTAATAACATGATCAAAACATGATAGAAGACAGTTACTATCTGGTGGTAGATATACTCTTACAATGTCTGCTTTTTTATTAGCTAAATGATCAATAAAGCCAGGATCTTGATGTGTATATCCATTATGATCTTGTTGCCATACATTCGAAGTAAGTACATAATTTAAAGAAGCGATTGGTTTTCTCCAAGCTATTTCATTACACATCTTAAGCCATTTAGCATGCTGACTAGCCATTGAATCAACGATTCGAATAAAAGCTTCATAACTAGCAAAAAAACCATGTCTACCCGTTAATAAGTATCCCTCAAGCCATCCTTCACAAGTATGCTCGCTTAAGTATGCATCCATAATTCTACCATCACAAGACAAATATTCATCAGTACTCTTTTTATTTAAATACCAACTCCTATTATCTATATCAAAGACATGATTAAGTCTATTACTCATTGTCTCATCGGGACCAAATACTCTAAAATTATCAGGATTATTCTTAATAATATCTCTAATAAATTCTCCTAGTACTCTCATATCTTCTTTCTCTATCATACCTTTTTCTTTAACATCAACAGCATATTTATCAATACTAGGTACTTTAAGTTCTTTAAGAAGAATACCACCATTAGCATTCGGATTATCTCCCATAGTACTATAAGGAACTAACTTTTTAATGTATTCTTTTATCTTACCATTATCATCAAATAATTCTTCTGGTCTATAACTCTTAAGCCATCTTTCTAATAATTTTAAATCATCTTCCGTATTCAAACTAAATGGTACCTGATGACTTCTAAAAGTACCTTCAATTTTCTTATTATCATATTCCTTTGGACCCGTCCATCCTTTCGGAGTTCTAAGTATAATCATCGGATAAAAGAATCTTTTAACTTCACCTTTAACTCTAGCATCATACCATATCTTTTTAATATCACTAACTACTTTATCTAAAGTACTAGCCATCTTCCTATGCATATCATAAGTGTCAGTTCCCTCTAAATAATATACTTTATAACCAAGTCCGTAGAATAAAGAACATAATTCTTCTTTACTAATTCTCGATAAAACTGTTGGATTACTAATCTTATAACCATTTAAATGAAGTATTGGGAGAACGATTCCATCTCTTTTAGGATTAATAAATTTATTCGAATTTAAACTTGTAAGTAGAGGCCCTGTCTCTGCTTCTCCATCTCCTATTACAGTAGCAGCGATTAAAGTAGGATTATCCAGTACTGCTCCATAAGCATGAGAAATACTATATCCAAGTTCTCCACCTTCATTAATACTACCAGGAGTCTCTGGAGCGGCATGCGAAGGAATTCCCCCCGGAAAAGAAAACTGTTTAAATAGTTTTTTAAGCCCATCTATATCTTCTGTTACATCAGGATAATACTTTGTATAAGTACCTTCAATATAAGTATTAGCTACTACACTGTTACCACCATGACCAGGTCCAGATATATAAATCATATTAAGATCATTATTCTTAATAATTCTATTTAAATGAGTATATATAAAATTCTGACCAGGAACCGTACCCCAGTGGCCCACTATTTTCTTCTTAACATGTTCCCATTTTAAATGTTCTCTTAAAAGAGGATTATCAAGTAAATATAATTGTCCCACAGATAAATAATTAGCTAGTCTAAAATAAGCATCTAATTCCTTAATCTCTTTATTACTAATTCTCATTTATATCCCTCTATCCTTATCATTATAAGTATAACATAATTATTTTAAAAATAATAGTTTTTTTAATTCTTTTATGCTATAATATTTCATGTAGAAAGAAGGAGTTCAAATGAAAATAATAAAATTAACAGAAACTCAATATAAAAACTATTCCAAATTACATAGTGCTAGAAATTATATGCAATCCGTCGAATTTGCTAATTTAGAAAAAGAATATCAAAGAAATTATTTAGGTTTTTTTAATGAAAGCGATAATACCCTAATGGCCGCTACCCTACTTTTAGAAAAAAAGATTGGTCCATTAAAAATAGGATATGTACCTGGTAATTTTCTTGTTGATTACGATAACGAAATGCTATTCAAAGACTTTATAAATACACTCAAAAACTATCTTAAAGAGCAAAAATATGTTTATTTAACTTCTGATAACGATATAACATTTAAAATATTTAATAAGTCCGGAGAAGTATTATATTTTGATACAAATATACTAAGAGTATTAGATGAATTATCTTTTATCAAACGAAAGAAAACATCTAAGTATAAAGTAGTTTTAGAAACAGAAAAAACCCCAAATGAAACATTTAATTTATTTAATTCAAATACTAAAAGGAATATAAACTCAACTCTTAAAAGAGCAATAGCAATCTATAAAGATGATAGTAATAACCCAGATCTTCTTCTTAATCTCACAAATAATTTTCAAGCTGATAAAATAAAAAATATCTTAAATAATTTTAAAGGTGATAACAAAGCTGAAATATATTTTGCTAAAATAGATCCAGAAAAATATATCAATAATTATAGGTTTTTATTAAAAGAAGAAGAAGAAAATAATGATAAATTAAATCAAATTATGCAAGATATTACTATTGTAAAAACAAATGAATTCATTAATAAAAAAATGAATTCTGATAGATTAATAACAAGATATAATAATGAAATAATAAGAGCTACTAATCTATATACTAAGTATCCAAAAGGCATAGTCGCAGGAGCTATCCTTATCATTAAAAATAATAGAGAAATATATTTCCTAGATGAAGGAAGAAATAAAGACTTTGATGACTTCTATTCATCACATCTACTTAAATGGGAAATAATAAAAAAATATTTAAATGAAGGTTATAAAATATTTAATCTAGGTCCAATTAAATCTATGGATAAAACAGATAATAAATATAATTTCAAATTAGGTTTTGGTGGTAAAGTATATGAAACTATTGGTACTTATGACTTAGTAATAAATAAATGGTTATACCCTATTGTCAAAGTATTATATCTAATTACTACTAAACTAAAAAATATACATATACCAAAACTAAATATTAAAAAGAGTAAGAAAAAATAATTAGCATGTTTACTAATTATTTTTTTATTCTTCTTTTTACTAATTCATATGTTTCTTCTTTAGTAGTAAATATATTATTATCCCTATCATAATACTTATTTAGCATAATATTAGTAATACTATCAAGATATGCCTTTAAATACCTATCATTATCTATTCTTTTAAGAAAATCTAATACTTCACTGTAACTATAATAATCTAATCTAGTATCAAAAGAAACTCTATTATATATAAATGAATTACTCATCATATGATGAAGATCAGAGTCTTCTTTTGATATAAAAGCATCTATTCTTTTAATATTATTTTCTTTATATATTCTCCATATATCAAAATTTATATTAGTAATAAATTCATTATATTTTTTATTAAATAAATAATTATTTATTCTAATAATAATTCTTTGGTATTCTTCTGGTACATTAAATCTATTAAATACTTCAGAAGAGACTATATTCTCTTTCCAATATGCCTCTACCCAGTTATCATTAAAACCAGATTCTTTTTCTTTTACATATAATGCTTGTATAACACTATCAGCAGGTACTAATAAATATTTTGCTTTTTCTTCTTTCATTATAACCATTCCTCCTATTTTAATTACTTGATTCTTGATTTTTTGTAAATTCAATTAACTCATCAAAGTCAGATAAATAATTTTGATCTTGTTTTATTCTATATTTTTCATATTCTGATAGCGCTAAAGAATCTGCAATTTCTCTTTTAATTTTTCCATTATCTTGTAAAATGTTGTACTCATTTAATTTTAGAAATAATTCTAATTTTTCTTTCCATTCTTTCATTGAAATTATATGGCCTAATTTAACTTGTCTTTCTGCATAATCTAAGTACATCGATACTAAATTATTTAATTCAGTTATTTCTTCTTTATCTAGGTAATTTTTAGCTACAACTACATCGCTTTCTAATATTTTACCTTTAGGAGCATTTTTCCAAGTTTGTAACCCCATATTATCTTTATTAGAATCTACTCTATTATAAATAATTTCAGGAGCGGTCATTCCTGTTATAGCAAAGTGGAGCTTATTCTGAACATTTTTATAAAATTCAATAGTTGTTTCACTATTCTTATCATAATCATAACTACATTCTTTATATATGTCGGTAATTTTTTGATAGAATCTTCTTTCGCTTGCTCTAATTTCTTTTATTTTTAATAATAATTCATCAAAATAATCTTTGCCAAATTTAGGGCCATTCTTAAGTAATTCTGTATTTACGACAAAACCTTTTTTTATATATTCTTTAAGGGTATTAGTAGCCCATTTTCTAAATTGTGTAGCTTCAAAACTGTTAACTCTATAGCCAACCGCTATTATAGCATCTAAGCTATAAAAACTAGTATTGTACTTTTTTCCATCGTTAGCAGTTATTCGAATTTTTCGAATAACTGAATCCTCTTCAAGTTCGCCACTATCAAATATCTCTTTCAAATGATAGTTTATAGTATTAACCTTAACCGAAAATAATTCAGCCATAGTTTTTTGTGTTAATCAAAAATCTTCACTATCATATAATACTTCTACTATTTTATTACCATTTTCATTTTGATATAAAACAATATTATTTAAATTAGCAACTTTATTCTTACCTTAACTCCCTCTCTTTTTTCTTAATTACTTATTATTTATATCTTCTAATTTAACTGATACAATCTTACTAACACCAGACTCCTGCATTGTAATACCATATAAAATATTTGCATACTCCATTGTTTTCTTTTTATGAGTAATAATAATAAACTGGGTATCTTTATATTTTTCTAAGTATTTACCAAATGCTTCAACATTAGCATCATCTAAAGCTGCCTCTACCTCATCAAATAAACAAAATGGTACTGGTCTAATATTTAATATAGCAAATAATAAACTAATTGCTGTAAAAGTTTTTTCTCCACCCGATAAAAGACTAATACTTTGAAGTTTTTTACCAGGAGGTTCTGCTTTTATTTCAATACCAGTCTCTAATATATTACTAGGGTCTGTTAGAATTAGTTCTGCTCTTCCGCCTCTAAATAATTCTCGATATACTTTTTTAAATTCTTCTCTTACCTTTTCAAAAGTAGTAAGAAGTTTTTCCTTCATAATACCATCCATCTCATTAATAATATCATATAAAGTATTCTCAGCATTAATTAAATCTTCCTTCTGATTAGTTAGAAAATCAAATCTTGCCTTAGCTTTGTCATATTCTTCTGGTGCATCAAGATTAACATTACCAATATATTCAATTTCCTTCTTAAGTCTTACCACTTCATCTCTAGCGGTACTCATTTCCATATCTAAAGAATAATTATCTTTAGCAAAATCATAAGTCATATTATAATTTTCATTAAGATTATTAAGTAAATTATCAAGAGATACATCCGCTCTATTAATTTTAATATTTAAATTACTTAATTCTTTTTCTTTCTTATTAATATAACTATTACTACTTCTAGAAATCTCTTCTAATTCATTAATATTATTATTAATATTATCTTCTTCTACTTTAAGTATCGATATTTCTTTATTAATATTAGATATATCTTCTCTTACTTTAGATAATTTAGATAAAGATTCATCTTCTAGAGACTCGTTATTCGTAATACTATCTAAATCTTTTAATTCATTTTCTTTTTCTATCTTATTCTTAATATTATTATTAATTGTTTCATCTATTGAATAAATCTTTGTCTCAATATTGGTCTTTTCATTTTGATTACTATATAATTCACTATTTTTAATATTAATATCTTTATCAATACTATTCATATCATTAAGTAAATTCTTATTCTTTTCTTCTAATAATTTTTTCTTCTTTTGTATCTCTTCTAATTCATACTTTAATGATAAAACATTTTGTGATTTAGTAATAGATCCACCAGTAAGAGAGCCTCCAACATTTACTACTTGTCCATCTAATGTTACTATCTTATATCTTTTGTTTATCTTATCACTAATAATATTTGCATTATCAATATTATCACAAATAATCACATTACCAAGTACATTAGATATAATATTTGTATATATACTATCATAAGTAGTAAGAGAACTTGCTATGCCAATATAACCTTCCATATTATTTAAAATACTAAGTACATCATCAGTAATATATTTACCAGTAATTTTATCAATTGGATAAAAAGTAGCTCTACCTAAATTATTATTCTTTAAATAATAAATAAGTTCTTTAGCAGTACTAGAAGTATCTACGACTAAGTATGAAGATGCTCCCCCTAGAGCTATGTTAATCGCTGTATTATATCCACTTTCAGTATCAATAAGAGAGCCAATAACATTATGTACTCCATTAAATTTAGGATTATCCAAAATACTTTTAATCTGTTTAGGAATTGTACTATTATTAGATATAGCATTATCTAAATATTCTTCCCTGTATTTAAAACTATCTATCTCTCTATTATTTTTAATAATCTGATTATTAAGATTATTCTTCTTAGTACTAAGTTCATTTACTTTATCAGTAATACTCTTAATACTAGAAGTTATTACTTCTAATTTTTTATTATATACTTCTTTCTCATTATTTAAATTATTAATAACGGTATCAATATTAATAATATCTTCTTTTAAAGAAATAATATTATTACTAATCTTACCAATTTCATCTTTATATTTATTTCTTTCTTCATATAACTTAATATCTGAAGTAATTTCTTGTTCTTTCTTAGATAATTCTAATAATAATTCTTGTTTACTATTAATATCGTCTCTTACTTTCTTTACTTTATCTTTATATTTAAGTATATCGACATCATAAGAACTATTATTAGAAGACAGTTCTGCTAGTTCATCTTCAAGAGTTTTAGCTTTATTCTTATCTTCTTGGTAGATAAAATTTAAATCCGTAATCATTTTAACAAGTAAAGCAATTTCAATATTAGATAATTTAGTTTTAATCTCTGCATACTTCTTAGCTTTATTAGAAGCTTCTTCAAGAGGAATAATATTATTATTAAGTTCATTAATAATATCACTTACTCTATTTAAATTTTGATTAGTTTTTTCTAATTTTCTTAAAGCTTCTTCTTTTCTTCTTTTATATTTAAGTACCCCAGCAGCTTCTTCAAATATTACTCTTCTGTCTTCTGGTTTATTAGATAGTATTTCATCTATTTTACCTTGGCTTATAATATTAAAGCTTTCTTTAGCAGTACCAGAGTCTGCTAGTAACTCGGTAATATCTTTTAATCTTACTCTTTCATTATTTATATAATATTCATTTTCACCACTACGATAAGCAACTCTCTTTATAGATACTTCACTAAAATCTATAGGAAGTGTTTTATCCTCATTATCAAATACCAAAGTAACAGAAGCCGAATTTAAAGCTTTTCTACTTTCACTACCAGAGAATATTACATCACTAGAGGAGTCTCCCCTCAAAGACTTCATCGATTGTTCTCCTAATACCCACCTAACAGCATCTACGATATTAGATTTACCGGATCCATTAGGTCCTACTACACCATTAATATTTTTACCAAAACTAATTGTTACTTTATCTGCAAAAGATTTAAATCCATATGTTCTTATTTCTTTTAAGTACATTTTTTCACATCCTACTACCTAATTTTACTATATTTTTTAAGGAATATCAAGGTATTAAACATCATAAAAACTAGTAAATTATCTTTTAAATAAATCAATAGCTAACAATATATTCATGAAACAATAAATACTCCAATCTAATTAATAATATTTATTTCAAATAATATTCACAAATACTTTTTTCTAACATTATTCTATTTGATTCCCTCATATAAACCCTTAAAAGAGAAGCAAATTTTGCTTCTCCATAATATATACTTAATAATTTAGAATAATTCAATAACATTACTTAATAATAGCATTGCCCAAATATACTCCTAGTACAGCACATATTAGCATTATTAATATTGTATATATCAACTTTGATCTTTCATTTGTTTCTTCATTCATGATTACCACCTCAATACTTTGATTTAAATTTTACTTCTAATGAAGTATCAACAATACTACCAGGTTCAATATTCTGTTCGTAAACATAGCCATTACCAAAAGTAGTATATTCTATATCCATTAATTTTAGTATATTGTTAGCTTCTTTATAAGATAAACCAATTAAGTTAGGCATAATATTATCAAGCCGATTAGTTTTAAGAATTACTAAATCATCTTCATAAATAGTAGTACTACTTTTAGGATATTGATCTATTATCCTATCACCATCACCAAGTACCATAACTCTAATATTTTTAGATTCTAATAAATTCTTTATATCAATAACATTTTTATTATAATATGCTTCTATTAATACTTCTTCTTTATCCTTAACTTTTTCCGTAATATTTAAATATTTAGTAATATTTTGTTCCACTTCTCTTATCATCGGAGCTATATAATTATATCCATCTTTTGGTCTTCTGACAGCGGCATATAAAATAATTTCAGGGTCATTTCCGGGAAACATTCCCGAAAATGAATAAATATAATCAGAATTACCCATCATATATTTTCCCTTTTTATAATCAAATATTTGGGCAGTACCAGTCTTACCAATCAAATCATAACCATCCATATAATACGCATAACCAGTAGCAATACTGCTATCTCCATTAATAACACTTCTCATTAATTCTTTAATTTTATTAATAGTATCTGAACTTGCAACAGTTCCCAAAGAAGTTTTTTTACCAGTAAATATTTCTTCTTTAGTATCACTATCTACTATTTTATCTATAACATATGGTTTTAACATTTCACCATTATTAGCAATCGAAGTAAGAGCCTTAATATGTTGTATAGGAGTAGTATTAATACCTTGTCCATATCCAGCAGTAGCAGTTTCTACTTGATATTTAAAATCAATATCACCCTTTTCTTCTCTTTCTAGGGTAAATCCTGTACTGCTACCAAAACCATATTTTTCGTAGCAGGCTTTTAATTCATTTCTGTTAATGGTAGTTTCAACTAAATTAGCTACCGCTATATTAGAAGACAAAGCAAAACCTTTATCATAACTAATCCTTCCCCATCCTTTTTTATTCCAATCGCTAATAGTAACAGTACTATCATCAATCTCTGAAGTATAAGTTTTACTACCAGATTCATAAGTATCATCACCACGATATCTACCAGAATCAATAGCACACATATAACTAAATATCTTCATTGTCGAACCCGGTTCATAAGAATACCCCACTAAAGGGTCAATATATGAAGTCATATTCCTAATATTTGGATCAAAAGAAGGAGTACTAGAGTATCCAAGTATAGCACCAGTCTTAGCGTCAGCTACTATTAAGAGTACCCACTCTGCATCAGATTCTTCTTGAGCCTTTTTAACAGCATTCTCCGCAAATAATTCAATATTAGAATCAATAGTTAAATATATATCACTGCCATTTTTCGCAGGTTCTACATATTCTCGACCATTAGCAATCTTATAACCATACTTGTCTTTTTCATATGTAACATAACCTAGTTTACCTGATAACATATCATCATAATACTCTTCTATACCAAGTTCCCCAATTATTCTATTAATACCATCTATATCCTTATTAATAGTATAACCAAGTATATATGAAGCAAAATCTCCGTTAGGATAATATCTCTTAATATCCTTAATAAAATCTATCCCTTGGATATTAAGGCTTTCTATTTCTTCTTTCGTTATTTCCGTAATGCCCTTACCAATATTACCAAATTCAACTTGATATTTATTATTATCTTTACCATTTTGTAATATTTTCTTAATCTCGTCGGCATCTGCATTTAACATTTTTGCCAATTTAATACTTGTACCATCAATATCCTCAACATAATTTTTATTACCTTTAGCATCAACTCTTTTTTCCGATAGATAAGCAAGAAGTGTATAGCTAGATACATCAACTGCTAAAGTCTCCCCATCTTTATCATAAATAGTACCCCTCGTAGGTATCAAAACCTCTTCCTCAGTATTCCTATTTTTAATAAATAAACTTATTTTTGAATCTCCTACTTTATAATCTACTAAGCAAAGATAACAAAGTCTTACCATTAAAACAACAAATAAAAAAAAGGTAACAAAAATAACAATATTACTCACATGAAATCTATCATTATTTTTATTAACCTTCTTCATATTAATCACCTTATTCTACTGTCAATATATTTTCATTATTATATGATAAGCCCAAATTTCTACTTACAATCTGAATATTCTCTAAAGAAGCCATTTCATTTATTTTCATTGCTAAACTCTCATTAGTATTTTCTTGCACTTCAACCTTTTCATTCATCCTTTGAAGTTCAATATTCATCTTAGACACTGTTGCACTAGTAAAGACAATTCCCACTAGTAAAAGTATCATCATAAAAATACTACTCTTACATATAAATCTTTCTAATTTCGTAAGTCCCTTCTTTTTCTTTTTTTTCATATTATCATTCCTTTATTCTTTCAATAACTCTAAGTCTCGAAGACCTAGCTCTATTATTCTCTTCTAGTTCTTCTCTACTAGGAGTAATATTAGCTATAAGTTTATATTTAGGTTCTAATCCTTCTGGTATAAATGGTAATTTAGATAAATTACCATCTACCTTTGAGTACTTATTAAATATATCTTTAACTATTCTATCTTCTAACGAATGGAAAGTAATAACTGATATTCTTCCACCTACTTTAAGCATTGAAATAGCATCTTCTAATGCTATCTTAAGAACCTCAAGTTCATTATTAACTTCAATTCTAATAGCTTGAAAAGACTTTCTTGCTGGATGAGAATCCTTCATTGCCTTAAATGGCATACTCTTCTTTATTACTTCTACTAATTCTAAAGTAGTTCTAATAGGTTTAATACTTCTTTCTTTAATAATATTTTTAGCAATACTAGTAGCATATTTTTCTTCGCCATAATCTCTAAGTACTCTAACAAGTTCCTCATAAGAATACTCATTAACAACATTATAAGCCGAAAAATCTTTACTAGTATCCATTCTCATATCAAGAGGAGCATCATTATGATAACTAAATCCTCTTTCTGCAATATCAAGTTGCGGAGAACTAACACCTAAGTCAAAGACAATACCATCTATCTCACTAATATTTCTTTTATTTAATTCTTCTTTTAAATTAGCAAAATTAGACTTAATTATTTCATAATTATCACTAATCTCGCTTAGTTTCTTTTCACTATAATCAATTGCCATATCATCTTGATCAAAGGCGAAAAGAAAGCCCCTTTTTATTCTTTTCAAAATTAAACCACTATGTCCCCCAAAGCCAAGTGTAGCATCAACATATATACCATCTATTTTAATATTTAGATTATCAATTGCTTCATTTAAAAGTACTGTCTTATGCATCAATATCAAATCCTTCAAACAAGTTTTCTGCTACCCCTTCAATAGCAGAAGTATTTTCTTCGATTAGTGCATCAAATTTATCACTTGCCCACACTTCTAGGCGATCATTAACCCCAATAATCGTACATTCTTTTTGAATATTAGCATAGTTAATAAGATTTGATGGTATATTAATTCTACCTTGCTTATCAAATTCACATACAGTAGCGCTAGATAAAAAGAATCTATTAAAAGTTCGTGCATCTTTTTTAGTAAATGGAAGTGTTTGTAATTTAGTGACAATCTTTTCCCATTGACCCTTAGAATAAATAAATAAGCATCCATCTAGTCCACGAGTAACAATAAACTCTTTACCAATTTCATCTCTAAACTTAGAAGGTATAATTAATCTTCCCTTTTCATCAATATTATGATGATATTCTCCAATTAACATATTATCCCCCACTTTCTCCCATTTAGTGCCACTCTATGATTATATTCTACTATAAAAGTTTTACTTTGTAAATATCTTTTCTCTAATTTGACAAATTAAGTGTAAAGAAAAAAGAAGATTTATTTATTCATCTTCTTCATATCTTATATAATATACTAATTTCTAGTTCTAAGCCTACGCTTTATTTCTTCTCTTTGTTCATTATTTAATACACCATCTAAAGCATTTTCAATTTCTTTTAAATCAAAGTTTCGTTTTTTGAGAGTGCTAGAATCTTCTTGATCTTTTTCCCAATAAAAACTACGCTCTGGTTTAATTGGTACTCTTCTAGGAGCATGTGAATCAACTCTATCAAGTACGTCCTACAAATCCGGGCGATAACATGATTCCTCAAGACTTGGATTTTTCTTCATAGAACAGGCTACAACACCAGGCATATCATCAAAATTACAAAAATATGAAAAACCCAATGGGCAATTATCTCCTGTGTCCAGTGGCATACTAATTTGTTGTTCATCTAGATTTTTATACATTATATATTTCCTCCTCTCATCATTTAGTTTATTATACCATTTATTATAATAATGCACAAGGTTATAATTATATTTTCCAGAATAAACTCATGAGTTTTTGAACTTATGTGTTATCATTTATTATACTTATTCTTCTTTCCTCTTTATTTTTTTCTTACTTTTCTTAATAATATTATCAAATAACACAGTAATAAAATGATATTTACCATAATTAGGATGATGTTTAATAGCAGCTATTACTCTTTCATCTTCAGTTAATTCATAATATGTTTCAATTAGTATAGATTTAATAGTGTTATCATAGTCAGTGCCAAAATTATTTGCCATCTCATTATCAGTATACATAAATATTTCATCTATCAAATAAAATATTTCTTTTTCAATAAAAGAATAATCTTCATTATAATTAATATAATTTTTTCTATTATTCATAAATAAATAACCATTAAAATTATTATCATCTTGATATAACATATCTAGTGCATACATAAGTCTATATTTAACATATATTAAATCATCATCTGTACAATCATATTCTTTTTTATTAGTTCTATTATTAATAACATCTATCACTTTATTATAAAATAATTCTTTAGTCTTTCCCTCATCAGTATTATATTTGCTTTCTTTATAAAAAGATTCCGATAAAACAAATTCTTTATCATCATCAACAAAAAATAATGTTCTAAGAAAAGGATCTTCTTTCATAACTAATTTTAATTCTTCATTTTCTATCTTCAATGCAAGAGTATCAGTACCAAGTAAGTCTTTTCTTTCTATTGAATATCTATATAAATTATTATAATCCTGTAAAGATAAATTATTTTTCATTTGACTAAATAAAAACTTTCTCTTAATAATATTCTTCTTTAAATTATTTAAAACACTATTTGTTAATTTATCTTTATATCTTTCAATTTCAGCTAAATTAGCATAATCCTTAATAATATTCTTTTCTAATTCTGCAGCCTTTTCATATAATTTTATTTCAACTTCAATACCTATCATTTTATATACTCGTACATTAAAATCATAGAACTTATCGATAACTTTTATTAAATTTTCATCGTGTTCACAAGATGCATTTTCCAGTAGACTATCAATAGTTCCTATCTTAGCATATGATGACAAAGTAATCACACCATCTTCATTAAACAAAAATTCAGCATATTTATCAAAAATAATCTCTAACTCATAATCCAAATCAAAATTCTCAATTAAAGAATCCTTTACCTCTTCAGATAGTGGTGCTTCCTCTAGAAATTCACCAATTGCTTTAGCTAATTGTACTTTTGTTATAACTGTTTCCTTATTATGTTCCTTTAATAATTTCATTATTGTAAATAAAGTATAATTTACTGGCATAATCCGTCTCCTCTAATGATATATATAATATCACAATTAAAATTCAATATCAAGAAAAAAAACATATATTTCTATATGTCTTTCTCATAATCACAATTAGTACATTTAATCTTATCTTTTTTCTTTGTAAGAACACCATTGCAGTTAGGGCAAGATTCCCCTATTGGCTCATCCCAAGTAGCAAAATCACATTTAGGATAGTTAGAGCAACCATAAAAGATTTTACCTCTCTTTGTTTTTCTTTCAATAATTTTACCGTCACATTTAGGACAAGGCATAATTTCTTTTACTTCTTTTTTCTCCGTAGGTTTAATATACTTACATTCCGGATAATTAGAGCAAGCAACAAACTTACCATATTTACTTTGTTTTACTACTAATGGATTACCACAATTAGGGCATGTTTCTCCTGTCTCTTCAGGAGCTTTCTTTTCCATTTCACTAAAAGCTACTTTTACTTTAGGTTCAAAATCCTTATAAAATAGTTCAAGAAGTTTATTCCACTCTAAATTACCCTCTGCTATCTTATCAAGATCATCTTCCATCTTCTTCGTATATTCAACATTAATAATATCTTTAAAGAATTCCTGTAATTTATCAGTAGTTTCAATTCCTATTTCTGTAGGTACAAATTTCTTCTCTACTAGTTTTACATAAGCTCTCTCTATTATTGTTTCGATTGTTTTAGCATATGTAGAAGGTCTACCTATTCCTAATTCTTCCATTTCTTTAATTAGTTTACTTTCTGTATATCTACTAGGAGGTTTAGTTGTATGCATTGTATAATCAATATTATTAGATACTATTATATTACTCTTATAATTAGAAAAATCAGGAAGTATTTTATCTTCAGAATCTTCATACATATTATATACTTTTAAATAACCATCAAATATAAGTACCTGACCAGTAGTCTTAAACTGATAATTATTATTATCTAGTATTACAGTCGTAGCTTCCACTTTAGCATCTTTCATTAATGACGCTAAAGCTCTATAATAAATAATTCGATATAATTTATATTCATCACTCGTTAAATACTCTTTAATTTTTTCCGGTTCTCTATTAATAGATGTTGGTCTAATAGCTTCATGAGCATCTTGAACATTTTCTGTTTTATTACTTGTTTTAACATAGCCAACATACTCACTACCATAGTTTTCTTTAATATAACCATATGTGCTCTTAATAAACTCATCAGAAAGTCTTACTGAGTCAGTTCTCATATATGATATAAGACCCACAGTTTCTGTGCCGATATTAATACCTTCATATAACTTTTGTGCAATACTCATTGTCTTCTTCGAACTAAAGCCTAACTTACTAGAAGCCTCTTGCTGAAGAGTACTTGTTGTAAAAGGAAATTTGCTCTTCTTAGCTTTCTCTTTTTTATCAACACTTTCTATTTTAAAAGCATTAGAAAGTTTACTAAGAATATCTTTAGCTTCATTTTCTTTTTTAATTTCAATTTTTTTATGATTATAAGTATCTAGCTTAGCATCAAAGTCACTAAAATGAGCATCTATTTCATAATATTCTTCTGGTATAAAAGCCTCTATTTCTCTTTCTCTATCGACAATTAATTTTAGAGCAACACTTTGCACTCTACCCGCAGACTTACCACCTGTTTTTGATTGCATAAGTTTGCTTAATCTAAAGCCAATAATTCGATCCAATATTCTTCTTGTTTCCTGTGACTTAACTAAATTATCATCAATCATTCTTGCTTTATCAAAAGAATTAAGAACAGCTCCTTTTGTTATTTCATTAAATACTATTCTTTTATAATTATTATCATTTAAACCTAAAGTATCATATAAATGCCAACTAATAGCTTCTCCCTCCCTATCAGGGTCGGTAGCTAAATATACAAAACTAGCATTTTTAACATCGCTTTTTAATTCTTTAACTAATTTATTTTTACCTTTAATAATTTTATAATCAGGTTTAAACCCATTATCTATATCTACTCCAAACCCATATTTACCAGAAGTAGATAAATCTCTTATATGTCCAACCGAAGAAACTACTTTGTAGTCACTTCCTAAATATTTTTCTATTGTCTTACTTTTATGTGGTGACTCCACGATAACTAGTTTTTTATTCATAGAATCCTTCCTTTCTCTCTGTAACATTATATACTATATTTATTCTAAAATGCAAGTCTTTTTTTAGGAAATTAAAAATAGCCCTCATAAAGAGAGCTAAATATATATTAAACATAAGCATTAACTTATGACATTATATATTATGCAAACAATCAATAAATGTTCCAAAAAAAGAAAGACTATCCAAGTCTTTCCTTTATTAATTTACTAACTAAAGACATATCCGCTCTTCCTTTTACTAAAGGAGTAACGCTTTTCATAATAAGTCCCATATCTTTCTGACTAGTAGGTTTTACTTCGTCAAAGACTTTATCTAATATCTTATTTAATTCTTCATCTGATAAAGCTTCAGGCATATAAGAAGATAATATTTCCACTTCCTTCTTATTCTGTTCTACTAAGTCTTCTCTACCAGCTTTTTCAAATTGCTCGATAGCCTCTTTACGCATTTTTATTTGCTTAGATAAAACATTAATTACATCATCATCAGTAAGCTCTTCTCTAGGACTTTTTTTAGCAAGTTGCATAGCACCTTTTACCATTCTAATTACTCCTAGTTTAAAAGTATCTTTATTTTTCATTGCATCTTTTAAATCATTATTAATCTTTTCTGATAATGTCATAAACTCACCCTCTTAGTAATTATTCTTTCTAGCATTTCTTCTAGAATTAATAGTATTTTTTTTCTTTTCTTCTTTTTCTCTTTTTGATTTACTTTTATATCCTTCAGCTCTTTCTTTAGCTTTAGAGAGATTACCGTTACGTGCTACTTGATTTTTAAATTTTCTTAAAGCAAATTCAACATCATTATTTCTAACACTAACGGTTACTTTAGTTCCTGCAGACATTCTATCCCTCCTTCCGCTTTTTCCATCATAAATTATATCATTATTTGACATATTTTACAATAAGTTTTTACTTATTTTATCCCATTATTAACAAAGTTTTTACTTATTTTATCAAATTATTAAACAAAAAAGATATTTTTGTAATATTTTTTTAATAAGAAAGAGAAAATAATTAATTTCTCCCATATAATCAAAGTCCTCATAATGTGATTGTCAAAAAGTAAGTCGAATTTAGCAAACAAAAAAAGAATTGCAAATAGCAATCTTTAAAACACAATATCTAATTTTTATATTTTAAATTATCAAGTATTTTTTCACTATATTTATTTTCTTTTTCTAACTCTTTTAAACTCTTATCTGGTGTTGGTAAAATCTTCTGGCATAGTACCGCCTAATCTTTTAATACTATTTCTTACTTCTTTACCAACTTCATAATGAACAGAATTTGCAGTATATTCATTATCCACATTATCTCTTTTTAATTTAGCATC
>AUXO018696631.1_pt1 | contig 25848 bp, 18 predicted proteins | sample 768731 | NCBI WGS metagenome assembly AUXO01 (sample SAMN02715735, study PRJNA202380) | gut metagenome | biome: sheep rumen | host: Ovis aries | place: New Zealand: Palmerston North | reverse complement strand
CAAATTATTCAATCTAATTATCATAAATTTGTATCACTTACTGATGCATTAATTGGTTTGATACCAAAAATGATAGCTGTTGATATCATAAAGAAGAGCAATAATGATATTAGAAAGATGGCACATCTTTTAAAGAATTATGAATTCCAAATTGTTGGAACATATGATTTTAATCAATCTCAGGTAATGAGAGGTGGAGTTGATTTGAATTGTTTAAAACTTGATTGCTTTGAATGTAAACAAGTACCTAATCTATATGTAATTGGAGAAGGCGTCGATGTCGATGGAACATGCGGTGGTTTCAATTTACATTTTGCGTGGGTGAGTGCAATCGCAGCAACAAGATCAATATTAAATAAATGTAAATAGAAACAAATGGGAAAAGGTGAAAAAAATGAATAAACTAAATTTACCAAATAGATTGACACTAATAAGAATTTTACTCGTTCCGTTTATTATAATCTTGCCATTATTTAGCTATATAAACGCGGAAAACAATTTCTTGAATAAAGTATTATTTGAAGGTGTCACAATTTTAGATATTATTGTATTAGTTATTTTTGTGGTAGCATCTATTACAGATTATTTAGATGGACATATTGCAAGAAGTAGAAATATAGTTACTGACTTTGGAAAGTTTTTAGATCCATTAGCTGATAAACTATTAGTTGTATCAACAATGATTTATATCTTAATGTCTGGAATGTATAGTGGTATCTTAAATAAGATATTTGGTTGTTGTGTAACAATAATTATTGCAAGAGAACTTGCAGTTACTGGTTTAAGATTAATTGCTTCAAATAAGAATATTGTTATTGCGGCAAGTAAATGGGGAAAAGCTAAGACAGTGAGTCAAATGATAATGATTATTGTGATGCTTATTAAAAATCTTCCATTTAGTTTGATTAATGTTCCTTTTGATATCGTATTAATGGGTGTTGCTACACTACTTACAATAGTATCTGGTGTTGATTACTTTTTGAAAAATAAGAGTGTTATAAGCTCTATGTAATTAAAAATAAAAATGAGGATGAATGAATATGAAAGAAGATAAGAATTTAGAAGTTTTAGATAATATTGATAGCAAGGAAAGAGCTGAGAAAGAGAAAGTCTTAAGCGATACTTTTAAACAAATCGAAAAACAATTTGGTAAAGGATCTATCATGAAACTTGGTGACAAGGTTTATGAGAAGATGGATGTTATTAAAACTGGATCAATAACACTTGATATGGCATTAGGTGTAGGTGGATATCCTAAGGGAAGGATTATTGAAATATATGGACCTGAAAGTAGTGGTAAAACTACAATGGCTTTACATGCAATCGCTGAAGCACAAAAGGCTGGTGGATATGCTGCATTCATAGATGCAGAACATGCACTTGATCCAAATTATGCAAAGGCATTAGGTGTTGATGTTGATAATTTAATTTTATCTCAACCTGATACTGGTGAACAAGCATTAGAGATTACTGAACAATTAGTTAGAAGTAATGCTATTTCTATTGTGGTTATTGACTCTGTTGCTGCTTTAGTTCCTAAAGTAGAAATTGATGGTGATATGGGAGATTCTCATGTTGGCCTACAAGCAAGACTTATGAGTCAAGCAATGAGAAAACTAAGTGGTATTATTAGTAAGACAAATACTGTTGCTATCTTTATTAACCAAATTCGTGAAAAAGTTGGTGTTATGTTCGGTAGTCCTGAGACAACTTCTGGTGGTAGAGCTTTGAAGTTCTATTCTACAATCCGTATGGATATCAGAAGAGTTGAAGGAATCAAACAGGGTGAAGCAGTTATTGGTAACTTGACTAGAATTAAAGTTGTAAAGAATAAAGTAGCAGCTCCATTTAAGACAGCCGAAATCGAAATCATTTATGGCAAGGGTGTATGCTATGAAGCTGAATTATTAGATTTAGCAGTAGAAAGAGATATCATTGGTAAGAGTGGTGCTTGGTTTAGCTACAACGGAGAAAAGATTGGTCAAGGCAGAGAGAATGTAAAAGAATACATTAGACAAAATCCTGCATTTGCTAAGGAAGTTGAAGAAAAGGTAAGAAACTTCGAGAACGAAGTTAGATAATATAAAAAAGCAATGATTAAGTTCATTGCTTTTTTTGAATTAAAATAGTAAAATGAATACAGCTATTTGCTATGGAGGTATTTATGGCTAAAAAAGGCGGCGATCTTAATTTATTAGGATTGTTAAGTTTTGGGGCTTTATTTATTAAAGCAATAGTTTTACTTCTTTCAATGTTCAATATTAACTTAGGAGCTTTGCCTCTTATCGCTGATATTGCAATTGCGATTGTTGTATTAATTATCGCTTGGACCTTCATCAAAGGTGCAAGAAAAGGATGGAGAATTGTTTACTTCATCATATTAGGTCTTGTAATTGCTGGGTTTATCGTTTCTGGCATTGGATTACATATCTAATATTAATTTCTTAAGCGCAAGAAACAATGCTTGCGCACTACATATATATTTTTTTATCAAGTGAGACTTAGTCTCACTTTTATTTTTGAAATTAATTTAATTTTTTTCTCTTTGACTATTCCAATTATTTATTGTATAATCTTAAGTGGCAAGTAATTTATCTTAGAAGTTAGAGTTGCACGTACTTCTAAGTATTTATAAATTGTTTGAATAATAAAAACGAAGGGAGAACACAAGAACAATGGTATTATTTATACTATATGTTCCAACTGTTGTTTTTATTATTGTTGGTATTTTATGTTTAGTTGCTGGCGGATTTGCTGGACTACTATATGAAAAAACTCGAATGAAGAAAGCTCAAAAATCTGCAGAGAAGATTATTGACGAAGCTAAGAAGGAAGCTGAAGCTACAAAGAAAGCTACTATTATTGAGGCTAAGCAAGAGATTCATCAATTAAAGATAGAAGCAGATAAGGAGATTAAGGACCGTAAGAGAGCTGTTGCTGAAATGGAAAATAAGGTAAACCAAAGAGATGCTCGTTTAGACGGACGTAGTTCATCTTTGGATAAGAGAGAAGATGCTTTATTACAAAAAGAACATAAGCTTGATAGTCGTAGGAGTGAACTTGATCAACAATATGTAAAAGCTGAACAACTAGTTAAGGAACAAGAAATTAAGTTAAATGAAATTTCTGGATTGACTCAAGAAAAAGCTAAAGAAATAGTTATGAATAGAGTTGAAGAAGAAATGGCGATGGAAGTTACTACTTACATTCGTGAACAAGAAGAAATTGCTAAGAACGAGGCTAAGAAAAAAGCTAAGGTTTTATTAGCAAATGCAATTCAACAATATGCTAATGATGAAATCCAAGAAAAGACTGTATCAACTGTAGCATTACCAAATGAAGAAATGAAGGGTCGTATTATTGGACGTGAGGGTCGTAATATTAGAGCAATTGAAGCTGCAACTGGAGTTGATCTAATTATCGATGATACACCTGAAGCTGTTGTATTATCTAGCTTTGATCCAATTAGAAGAGAAATTGCTAGAAGAACTGTTGAGACTTTAATAGCAGATGGTAGAATTCAACCACCTCGTATTGAAGAATTAGTTGCTAAGTTCACAAAGGAACTTGACAATGAATTAAGAGAAGCTGGTGAAAAAGCTGTATTTGATTTAGGTATAGGAAAAATTCATCCGGAATTAGTTAAGATGATTGGTCGTTTAAAGTATCGTACAAGCTATGGACAAAACGTTTTAATGCATTCAATTGAGGTTGCAATGATTACTGGAAAGCTTGCATGTGAAATTGGAGAGAATGAAATCTTGGCTCGTCGTGCCGGATTATTACATGATATTGGTAAAGCAATGGATTCTGAAATGGAAGGAAGTCATGTTGACATCGGTTTAGAAATTGCTAATAGATATCATGAAAAGCCAGAAGTTGTTGATGCTATCGGATCTCACCATGGCGATAGAGAAGCTGAAACAATTATTGCACACTTAGTTGCTGCTGCGGATACATTATCTGCTGCTAGACCTGGTGCAAGAAGTGAATCACTTGATAATTATATTAAGAGATTAACTGCTCTAGAAGAGATTTGTAATAGTTTCAAGGGCGTTGAAAAATCTTATGCTTTACAAGCTGGTAGAGAAATTCGTGTATTAGTTAAACCTGAAGAAGTTAACGATACAGAAGCTTACAAGATTTGTAGAGATATGAAGAACAAGATTGAAAATAATTTGCAATATCCTGGTACAATTAAGGTTGTTGTAATAAGAGAAACAAGGGTACAAGAGGTTGCAAAGTAAAATATTTCTTAAGACACACAAATTTTGTGTGTCTTTTTTTTGTTTTTTATTGAAAAGAAAAAATTATAAATGGTATAATTTGATTATGAATTCAATTCATAGGGGAGGAGTTAAGTTATGAAAAAGTTTTTTTCATTTTTGCTTTTCTTACTTTTAGTGTTGGGTTTAGTCGCTTGTGGTGATAAAACACCTACCGATGAAACTCCAGATACAGAAGATGTAGTAGCTAAAGTAAGAGATTATTTGAAGGAAATTGCAATTACTTACGCGGAAGGTGATAGTGCTAATTCTGTAACACAAGATGTTACATTAGCAAGTATTACTGCAGAAGGCGTTACAGTTAATTGGGTTTCTAATAATGACGCAATTAAAATTGAAGGTTTAACTGGTAAAGTTACTAGAAGTGCTGATGATGTTAAGGTTACATTGACAGTTACTGTTCAATATAAAGACCAAAAATTATCTAAGCCATTTGCTTTAACTGTTAAATCTACTGGACCTGCAATCATTGATGCAAATGAAATCAAGGTTTCTGGTAAAGAAGAACTTGAAGTTGGAGATGAAGCAATTTATACTGCAACTGTTTTACCAGAAAATGCTGATGATAAAGCATTTACTTGGAGTACAACAAATGATGCTGTTGCAACAATTGATGAAACTGGTAAATTAACTGCTGTTGCAGTTGGTGATGTTAAAGTTGTGGCTACATTAACTAGTAACAATGAAGTTGTTGGTGAATTAGCTGTTAAAGTAAATGTAAAAGTTGATTTAACAACTATTTCAAATGTTATCAACTTTGATGAAAACACTGTTGCTAAAGTTAATGCTGGTGTTGTTGGTGTTTATGCTCAAGGTTATTTGTTATATGATGAAACTGGATATATCCTATATTACTTAGGCAAAGATGCTACTTTAGATTATAAAGTTGGAGATTATCTAACAGTTACTGGTGCTGTAACAAAATATAACGGAAGAAACCAATTCACTGCTACAGCTAAATCTGAAAAGCTAAGTGAAGGTCATTTCTATCAAGTTACAGCTAGTCAATTTGACCAAGAAGCATTTGCTGCATTTATGTTAGATGTTCCATTCGCTAAATTAGTAAATATGGTTGTTACTATTACATCAGTTAGTGATAGCTATGTTAATGCTACAATTGATGGAATTGAAGGATATGGATTATCAATTACTTATCCAGTTGATAAGACTGCTTATGAAGTAGGCAAACAATATGAAATTACTGGATATAGTTTATATAGTAAAGAATACAATGGTGTAAACAGTTTATATGTAATGGTTACTGAATTTGGTGCAATGCATACAATTACATTCAATACAGGTTATGAACAAACTGTTGAACCAATTAAGTTCAGTGATTTTAGAAAAGTTGAATTACCAGAATTATTAAGAGAAGAATATATCTTTGTATGTTGGCAAGAAAACGGTGTTGATGTTACAGAAATTACTGAAAATAGAGATTACAATTTAACTGCTTTAATGTTCCAAAGAGAATATGAAGTTGTAACTTACGAAACTAATGGTGGAGAATTAATGTTCAGAAATCAAATTATCGTAAGAGACTTCAATAGTTTTGATGGTTACATTAATAGATATGATAGTTTCACATTATACAAGAAAGGTTCAACTTCTAAAGCATGGGCTTCTGTATACTATACTAAGATCTTCTTAAAAGAAGTAGAAGCTGGATCTAATATATTTAAGGTAACTTATAGAGCTGGTAGTGGAACTAGTATTGATGAATTATTAGATGGTAATACTTATGAATATGATTACATATTATCTTCTAATGCTACTAACCCATTAAATAGTGTATTAGTTGATTTATCTAAAGAAGATCATTTATACGATTATTACTTCTATCTAAATGTTCCTGCTGATTGTCCAAAAGATTGTTATATTAAAGTTATTTGGGATTTAGAAAAAGCAAAGGCTAACTTAGAAGTATTCAAGAATGAAGTTGATGAAGAATTACCTGAAGCTTATAAAGAACATTATACATTTGTTGGATGGTATGATAATCCTGAATTTAGTGGAGATATGATTTCATTCCACGAAAAAGGAAAGACTGCTTACTATGCTAAGTATGAAGCTGTTGAATACAAGATTGAATATGAATTAGACGGTTCAACAACAACTGCTACTTTACCTGAAGTATATACAATTGATACTGAAGACATTATCTTACCTACTGCAGAAGAAATGACTAAAGAAGATAGTAAGTTCTTAGGTTGGTTTGATAACGCTGAAGCTGCTGGAACTGCTATCACAAAGATTGCAAAAGGATCATTTGGTGATAAGAAGTTATATGCTTGCTGGATGGAAACTACAGTTAGAGATTTACAATTAGGTGAAAATGATGTAGCTGTATTAAATAAGATTGTTCCAACAATCATCGTATTCCCAACTGCTAAACAAAGTGCTTATAAATTAGTAGGTACTGGCTTAGATGCTAAGTATGCTGAATTCGAATATGTAAATGGTACTGTATTTGCATCACTTGAAGCTGCTATTTTAGCTGCTAAAGAAAATGATGTTATTTATGTAATGGCTGGTTCATATGCTGCTGCTGTAGAAGTTAAAGTTAATAACGTTACAATTATTGGTCCTAACTATGGAGTTAAGGGAACTGGAACTAGAGTTGACGAAGCTTCAATCGAAGGTCAATTTGTAGTATCTGCTACTGGAGTTACTGTTGATGGTATGAAGTTTGCTGGCAAAGGTAATATTATGTTAAAGGCTGGTGACTTTACAGTTCAAAATTCTTATATTAATGGTTCATGTGAAAGAATCGGTAGTGCTAATAGAAAAGGTGTTATCACTGGTTCTGATGCTGAAGGTGTAGATTTAACAAATATTTATATTAAAGATAATTATGTTCAAGTTCCTGGTGGAAGTGCTGGATATACTACTCAAATGTTCTCATTCTTCAAAGTAACTAATCTTTATATGATTGGTAACTATTTCAAGAATGATGCTACTGCTCAAGGTACAGCTGGAACTGAAGGTGCTATGATTTATAATCCATGTGGAGAAATCGTAATTGCTAATAATGAATTCCATATTCTAAATGAATATGCTACATTCAATTTAGGATACAACGGAATGAACATTACTAAGATGGATATCGTTGATAACGTATTTGATAACAATGGTAGTGGCGCATGTGCTGGTATCGTTCTAAAAGGTATCAATGAAGAAGGCGTTGTTAATGTTATTGGTAATACATTTAATGTAAGTACAAGTGCTTATGACTTCACATTAAGACTTAACTTTGATGGAACTTATAAGTGCAATGGTACATTAAATGTTAAGTATAATGGATTCTTAGGTTCAAAGGCTTATAAGTTATATAAGGCTCCTACAGAACCAACTGATATTACAACAGTTATCAATTATGAAAACAACTACTTCAATAGTATTGCTGAAGATGATGCTAGTGGTGCTGCTGCAAGTACTAAGTATGATAGTCAAGAAGCATTAGCTACTGGATATGAAGCATATAAAGCTGCTTTAGATGAAGAAGTTGTTGAATATAAGATTACTTATGTTTTACAAGGTGGAGAAACAACTGCTGAATTAGTTAATAAATATACTAAAGATTCTGAGGATATCGTATTACCTACAGCTGAAGCAATGAGCATTGAAGATGGTGCATTCCTTGGATGGTATGATAATGCTCTAGGTTTAGGTGAAGCAATTGCTAAGATTGAAAAAGGTTCAACTGGTGACAAGAAGTTATATGCTTGTTGGAAAGTTGTTGTTGTTCAAGAAATTGAATTAACAGAAAATGACAATGCAGTAATCACTGCTTATAATCCTACTATCTATGTTAAGGCTGGATTAGACGACCCTGTATATAAGATTAATGGTGTTAAATACACAGTTGGCGATAAACTATTTGCTAACATTGATGATGCTATTAAATCAATCACTGCAGAAACTGAAGGCGATAAGTTTGTTATCTATGTTTTAGCTGGTGAATATTTGATGAACAATGTAACCTCTGCTCAAGGCTTATATGCTAACACAACTAAGGAAATCATTCTTGTTGGTCCTAATGCATTAAAGCATGGTAATGGTGAAAGAGTTGATGAAGCTTCTATTAAGATTGTGACTGGTTTTGCTTGCTATGGTAAGATGGAATATGTTGGTTTAACATTACACGGAAAAGATGCTAAGAACAAAACTGATGCTAATACAAACTATTTTGAAACTAAAGGAACTAATAGTGAATTATTAGAATTCAAGAATTGTGTAATTTATGATTTCAGAACATTTGTATACTATAACGATGCTAGTGGAACTCCTGCAAATTGTGTAGTTAATTTCTATGATTGTAAGTTCTATCAAATTGGTCAATTCATTATTTGGACAACAGCTAGTTCAATTGTAAAAGAAGTTAATTTCGAAGGTAACTATGTTGATCAAAAGAATAACTGTCAAGTAAGTGCTGCTACATATTCAATGATTAGAATTAGAAGTAATTCTGTTTTGAATGTTATGAATAACATCTTTGATGGTGATTCTCCAAGCGGAAGAGGATGCTTGTTTGAATTCTCATCAGCAACACCTGCAGTGGTTAAGTTCAATACATTCAAGAATTGTACTGCTAGAGTAATTCACTCTTCTTCAACAGGCGCTGTTGTATTTGATCAAAACTTATATTTAGATGGTACTGGAGCTGTTTTAGCTGCTACTCCTGATTGCATCGCTAATTCAGGTGTTACAACTGCTACTATCACAGCTGATGCAACATTAGCTACATCTGAAGAAGATAGAGCTACTAAATATGCTGCTTATAAAGCTAATTAATTAGTTTTATATAGAATAGTAAAAGGTGCTGGTAATACCAGCATCTTTTTGTTTGCATAAATTGCGTTTTTATATTATAATCAATTAGGAATTATGAGGTAGTAATATGAATATTTTAATTGTTGGTGATATTTGCTCAAAGCTTGGAAGAAAAGCATTAGAAGAAAACCTAAAGAAAATTAAGAGTGAAAAGACAATCAACTTTATTATTGTCAATGGAGAAAACATCAGCCATGGTAAAGGAATGAATGTTGGACATTATAAATGGTTGATGGAACAAGGCGTAAATGTTGTAACACTTGGAAACCACACTTTTAATAACAACCAAATTCATCAAATTATTAATACACCAAATATTGTTAGACCATATAATTATGCAAAAGATGATACTCCTGGACATGGTTTTTGTACTATTAATTATAATGGTATTATGATTACAGTTTTTCAAATGATGGGAACAGTATTCATGAATGGTGAATTTAAGAATCCATTTTTAGTAACTGATGAAATATTAAATAATGTACCTAGTGATATTTATATTTGTGATTTTCATGGTGAAGCAACTAGTGAGAAGGTTGCTTATGGATATCATTATGATGGAAAGGTTCAAGTTATCTTTGGTACACATACTCACGTTGGAACTAATGATTTAAGAATTCTTCCAAATGGTACTGCATATATAACTGATATAGGGATGACAGGACCATTAAATGGTGTAATTGGTACCAAAAAAGAAATCATTATTGATAGATTTTTAAATAATGGAGGAACTACACCTTTTGCTCCAGAAGATAATGGACCTTATCAATTTAACGCTATCATGGTTTCTATTGATGAAAAGACTAAGAAAGTTACTGGCGTTGAAAGGATTGAAGTATTTGAATAATGGCTGAAAGTAAATATTATAAATTGTTTAATGAAGGTAATATTGACGAAAGCATTTTAAAAGAAAGTGTTGGTGGATGGAGTTTTGAAGACCATTACTGGCATATGGCTTGTTTAACAATGTATTATAAAAATACTAAACAAGAACATTTAGAAAAGAATTGTTTGAGTAACCTTTGTGATTTGAATTATGTTTTTAATGCTTTATCGTATTATGAAACTTTAGGCGTTTTACCAGTGAATTATAAAAAGTATATCGTTCCTTTTAATAACTCAATGGTTGATGAGAAGATTAATTTTGAAATTGAAAGATTAAATAAAGATGTAAAAAGAAAGCAACGAAGAAAGTATTTCTTAAGTTCTCTTACTACATTATTAACAATACCGTTAATGTTATTTTTAATGTTAGTTTGTAAATTAGATGCTAATATTTCTGTAGCTATTGCTATTGTTTTCTTAATTGCATTACAAACTTTAACAAGTCCATTTTTAGAAAATACAAAATTTAGACAAGCAATTAGAAATTATTTTAAATCTAAGAAGAAGATTCAAAATAATATTGCAAAGGATTTGAATGAATATTTAAAGTATTTAGATAGATTTGTAAAGATTGTAAATGAAGATCATTATAAGGCACTTGCAAGGGCTAAAGATGATGAAGAAATAAAAGCACTTGTGAAAGTAATTAAAGAGAAGAAGTTAAATGTATGATTAAAAATGAGTTCGTAGCACCAAAATATATAACTAAGAACTTAATACTTCGCGAAGTTGAAATGAGTGATGCACTTGATTTTTTTAGTTATGCGTGTAGAGATGATGTTGGGCCGACTGCAGGATGGAAACCGCATCGTTCAATTAGTGACACAAAAGCGATTATTGCTATGTTTAGACAGAAAAAATATGAGAATCAACTTCCAACATTAGCTATTACTTTAAAAGAAACTGGTGAGATGATTGGAACACTTGAGCTTCACTCATATGAGTCTGGCTATAAAGCTGAACTAGGTTACAGTCTAAACCCATTATATCAAGGCAAAGGATATGCTACTGAGGCTTCGTTTAAAGCATTAGAGTGGGGATTTGATAGACTTGGTTTGAGTAGGATTGAATGTTCAATGTATATTACAAATATTAAATCAAAACATATTTGTGAAAGATTACATATGACATTTGAAGGAATTAAGAAAAAAGGATATAAATTATATGATGGCTCATTGCATGATATTTATTGTTATGCAATTACAGATGATGAATATTATAGTGTAGAATATCAAACATTTTTAAAAGGAGAGAAAGAAAATTATGGGTTGTAATGGAGATTGCGCAAATTGCTCTGAAAAGAGTAAATCATGTCATGCTGACTTAAGAGAAAAACCAAATAAATTTAGTAGTGTAAAAAAGATAATTGGTGTTGTAAGTGGTAAAGGTGGAGTAGGTAAATCAATGATTACTGCTTTACTTGCATCAGGTTTACAAAAGAGAGGATATAAATGCGGTATTTTAGATGCCGATATTACTGGACCATCTATTCCAAAGATGTTTGGTATCAAAACTAAAGCTACTGGTAATGAAGAAGGATTATTCCCAGGTGTTAGTGAACATGGAATGAAAGTTATGTCCAGTCATATGCTACTTGAACATGATACTGATCCAGTTGTATGGAGAGGACCAGTTATTGCAGGACTTGTAAAGCAATTCTGGACTGATGTAATTTGGGAAGGTATTGATTATTTATTCGTTGATATGCCTCCTGGAACAGGAGATGTTCCTCTAACTGTATTCCAAAGTATTGGAGTTGATGGAATTATTATCGTTACTAGTCCACAAGAATTAGTTGGAATGATCGTAGAAAAAGCTGTTAAGATGGCAGAAATGATGAGCATTCCAGTTATTGGACTTGTAGAGAATATGAGTTATATTGAATGCCCTGATTGTGGAAAGAAGATAGAAGTATTTGGAAAATCAAATATTGATGCAATTGCAAAGCGTCATAAGGTAGAAGTATTAGATAAGATTCCAATCAATTCTGAATTATCTAAATTGAGTGATAAAGGTAAGATTGAAGAATTCGATAAAGAATATGTTAAGACTGCTTTAGATAAATTAGAGCAATTGCCTGTAACTGTATTAAATGTTGCTTGCTTAGTTAATGAATTCAATGAAGTAAGTGGACTAAAAGATGCTCACTTAAATATCTATTCAACAATCAAACGTATGATCGTTGCTGGCAAGGGCTTTGATGATTTAAGTAATTTAGTTGAATTACTTGTAAGCAATAAAGTTCATATTTTACTTGCTAGTGACTTAGACGTTGATATCGAAGATAAGATTAAGAAAGCTGGAATCTTAGTTAAGAATAATTATAATGGTGCCGTATTAAATGCTGTTAGAGAGTATTTGGTTGGTAAAGACGTAGAAGTTGAAGCACATGATTGTGATGGAGACTGTGAACATTGTAAAGAAAAATGTGATCACAAAGATGAATGTGATGGAGATTGCGAGCATTGTGATAAAGAATGTAATCACAACCACGAAGATTGTGACTGTGAACATTGCAAACATTAATTAGGAATTGATTATGAATAAAATAAAGAGAACATTATTATTAGTTATTGTTTTGATATTAACATTAGTATTATGTTCTTGTGGTAGTAAAACTACTTATAAAGTTACTTACTTTTTAGATGGTGAAGAATACAAGGTTTTAGATATCGTAGAAAATGAAAAAGCTCCTGATCTTGAGGTTGATTCTATTAAATATGAATTCTATGGTTGGGAATTAAATGGAGAACCATTTGATTTTAATACTCCAATTATTTCAAATTTATATTTAAATGGTGAAACAACTGATAAAGAATATAAAATCGTATTTAAGAATTACGACGGTACTACATTGAGATCAAACAAATATGGTGCTTATGAGGATATTGCTTCACCAATCGACCCAAGTAGACCTAGTGATGAAGATTACGATTATACATTTATAGGTTGGGATCAAGAGTATTCAAAAGCCATTAGTGACTTAACAATTAATGCGGTTTATTCAAAGTCAATTAGAAAGTATAATGTAACAGTTTATAATGCTGATGGAAGTGTATATTTGAGTGATAAGATTGAGAAGGGAACTAAGTTAAATTTACCAGCTGCTACAAAAGCAACTGACTCAATGTATTCATATACTTTTAATAAATGGGTATATAGTGACGGGGAAGTTTATGATAGTAATGTGGGAGTTGATAGAGATGGTGAATTAAAAGCAGTCTTTAAAAAATCTCCTGAAAAGGAATTAACCGATGGAATGACATTTTCATTTGTTGGTGATTCTATTTCCACATTCTATGCTCCTGGATCAGAAATGAATAGTTATTATAGTGGTACTAATGAGTTCTTTTATCCATATTATTCTAATATGTATGGTTTTTCCACAGTTCAAAAAACTTGGTGGTATCAATTAATAAAGAAGTGTAATGGCAGACTTGGAATTAATAATAGTTTAAGTGGTAGTGTTATTGATAATAATGGAAATGAGAGTTCTACAGTTGCTGCTTGTAATGATGCAAGACTTGATACTTTAGGAGAAAATGGAGATCCAGATATTATAGTCACATTTATTGGTACTAATGATTTAGTTAGTTTACATTCTCCTGAAAGATTTAGATATGCATATAATAGAATGCTTACTAAGATTAATGAAAAGTATCCTAATGCTTATGTTTTCTGTGTAACATTTGGTTATAGCTCATACAGTAGCTATGAGACTTATAGAGCAGATTATAACAATATCATTTTTGAAGTATGTGAGAATTATGGTGCAACTGTAATTGATTGGCAAAAGATTCAAACTGAAGAGACATATAGGGAATTATTACTTCATACAGCTGATGTACAAGATAGATTACATTTTGGCGAAGCAGGAATGACTGCTATGGCTAATTTGTGCTATGAAACTATTACAAAATATTTTAATAAGGAATTAGATTAAAATGAAATTATTAAAAAAGGTAAAATATTTAGTTTTTGTTTTATTGTTATTTTTATTAATCGGATGTGGTAATGAAAATAAAACAAAGTATAAAGTAGAATTTATTTTAAATGATGATACTTATGTTATTAAGGAAGTTGAAGAAAATAATAAAGTTGAGAACGTAGAAATTGACCCTATTCAATATGATTTTGGTGGATGGACATTAAATGGTGTAGCTTTTGATTTTAATACACCAATAATTAGTGATATAAAATTGGAAGGATATGCTGAGGATAAAGAGTATACAATTATCTTTAAAAATGAAGATGGAACTCAACTCAGAAAAAATACATATGATCCTTATGAAACTATTCAAGCACCATCTAACCCTACTAAGAAAAGTGATAGTGATTACGATTATACATTTGCTGGTTGGGATAAGGAATTTGATAAAGCAGTTAGTGATATGGTAATCGTTGCTACATATTCAAAAACAGATAAACTTTATGAAGCGATTATTTATGATGGAGATGGTAAAGAATTAGAGACTTTAAAAGTGACAAGAGGAACTAAAGTTTCTTTACCAACAGTTACTAAAGAAAATGATAAGCTTTATACATATGAGTTTGAATATTGGATGCTTCAAGATGGAACTAAATATGATACCGAAAAAGGTATTCAAAATGATACAAGATTATATCCAAGATTCAAGCAAACTCCTGTTAAGTTTGATTGTACAGGCAAGGTAGTTAGTATTGTCGGCGATTCCGTTTCCACATTCTATGCAAGTGGAAGTAAATATAATAGTATGTATAATGTAGAAAATTCATATTATTATCCATTGTATTCAAGTGGATGGGGAAGTAAGTCAGTTACAAACGTAAATCAAACTTGGTGGATTAAATTAATCGATAAGCTTGGAGCTAAACTAGGCATTAATAATTCATGGAGTGGATCTAGTGCATATAATAATGGTTCAACACAAAACAATGCTGCTATGAATGATAATAGACTAGATACTCTAGCAGATAATGGTGAACCAGATATCGTATTAGTTTTGATTGGTGGAAATGATAATGTAAATGGACATACAGAAGCTCAATTTACTTTAGCTTATGATACTATTATTTCTAAGATTAAAAAGAAATATCCAAATGCTTATGTGTTTAGTATCAATCAAGGTTATTCTGCTTATAGTGGATATTATTACACTGAAGAGAGAAGACAAATGATTAATAGTGTAATCGAAAAAGTATCAAATAAATATCAATGTCCAGTTATTGATATTAATTCGGTTCAAACTGTTGAGACATATGAAGCAATATTAGGTGATAGATTACATCCTAATTCATATGGAATGGAAGTTTGGGCAAATAAGTGCTATGAAGTGATTACAAATTATTTTAATCAAGCAAATTAATATCTAAAACACACGATTAATTCGTGTGTTTTTATTTTTGAATTAAAATGTAATTGAAAAAAAGTGAACTTAATAGTATAATCAAAATACTAAAAGTATAAAGGAAAGTAGTTATGAAGAACGAGGAAAAGAAAGTAAGAGAAAAAAGTGGAGAAGAATTGTTTAATACTTATTTAGCTCCATCTTTAAAAGATGCAAGAAAAAGAATAACTAAAGATACTAATAATATTCTTTTTGATATCAATAATGATTATAAAGATATGGGAAAGAAGATTAGAGATAGACAATTATCATATATGGTTAAGACATATGGATGTCAAGGTAATTTAGCTGATAGTGAAAAGATCTGTGGAATCATGGATGCTTTAGGTTATGTTGAGGTTAATAAAGAAGCACTTGCTGATGTAATTTTTTTTAATACATGTGCGATTAGAGAAAACGCAGAAAATAGAATATATGGTGAACTTGGAAGATTTAAAAATTTAAAGAAGAAAAACAAAGATTTATTGATTTGTTTATGTGGATGTATGCCTCAAGAAGAAGTTACTGTCCAAAGAATCAAAGAATCTTATCCTCAAGTTGATATCGTATTTGGTACACATAATATCCATATGATTCCAGAATACCTATACATGGCTTATAAGAGTAATAATAACGTTGTGGAAGTAATGAGTATTGAAGGAGATATTGTTGAAGGTGTACCTCAAAAGAGAGTAAGTAATATTAAAGCTTGGGTTGATATTATGTATGGATGTGATGAATTCTGTACATATTGTATCGTTCCATATACAAGAGGTAAGGAAAGAAGTAGAAAACCTGAAGCTATTATTAGTGAAGTTGAAGAATTAGTAAAGCTTGGATATAAAGAAATTACTTTACTTGGACAAAACGTCAATGCTTATGGTAAGGATTTTGTGGAAAGAAAGTATACATTTGCTAATTTGCTTGAAGATTTAGCAAAGACAAATATACCTCGTATTCGTTATACTACATCTCATCCAAGAGATTTAGATAAAGAAACTATGGATGTAATGGGAAAGTATTCTAATATAATGCCTCACTTACATCTGCCTGTTCAATCAGGAAGTGATGTAATACTAAAGAAAATGAATAGAAAATACACTAAGGAAATGTATTTAGAAAAGATAGAATATTTAAAGAAACAAGTTCCTGGTATTTCATTAACAACTGATATTATTGTTGGATTCCCATATGAAACTGAAGAAGATTTTGAAGAGACATTAGATTTAGTTAGAAAAGCTGATTTTGAAGGAGCATATACATTTATATATTCTCCTCGTGCGGGAACTCCAGCTTCTACATATGAACAAATTCCTGAATCAATTAGTAAGCCAAGACTATTAAAATTAAATGATTTAATTAATGAAGGATTTGCGAAAGGTAATAAGAGATTTGAACATCAATGGGTTGAAGTTTTAGTTGATGGATATAGTGATAAAGATCCTAGCATGTTGTGTGGATATACAAAGCATAATAAACTTGTTAACTTTAAGGGTGATGATACACTAATGGGTAAGTTCGTAAATGTTTATATTGAAAGAGCTTATAGTTGGCATTTACGTGGAACATTAGAACATGAAGAAAAATAGATGAAAAATGAAAAGAGGAAAATATTATGGAAGGAAAGAAAAAGATCATTTTAACTGGTGATAGACCAACTGGTAAACTTCATATTGGACATTATGTCGGTTCATTAAGGCATAGGGTTGAATTACAAAACAGTGGTAAATATGATGAAATCTATGTTATGATCGCTGATGCACAAGCATTGACAGATAACGCTGATAATCCAGATAAGATTCGCAATAATATTTTAAATATTGCACTTGATTATTTGAGTGCTGGAATTGATCCAAGTAAAACGCATATTTTTACACAATCTTCTATTCCTGCTTTAGCAGAATTAAATTTGTATTATTTAAATTTTGTTACTGTTTCTAGATTACAAAGAAACCCTACTGTTAAAGCAGAATTACAAATGAGAGATTTTGAGACTAGTATTCCTGCAGGATTCTTTACATATCCAGTTTCTCAAGCTGCAGATATTACTGCATTTTTAGCTGATACAGTTCCTGTTGGAGAAGATCAAATTCCAATGCTTGAACAAGCTTGCGAAATTGTTCACAAGTTTAATAGTATTTATGGTGATGTGTTAGTTGAACCTAAGGCATTGTTACCAAAGAATAAAGCATGTATGAGACTTGTTGGAACTGATGGAAAAGCTAAGATGAGTAAGAGTTTAGGAAACTGCATTTATTTAAGCGATGATAGAGCTACTTTAAAGGTGAAGATTAAGAATATGTTTACTGATCCAAATCATTTAAAGATTACAGATCCAGGAAATACAAAAGATAATCCAGTATTCATCTATTTAACATGTTTTGCTAACGATGAAGATTTTAAAAAGTATTTACCTGAATATAAGAATTTAGATGAAATGAAAGCTCATTATGAAGCTGGAGGACTTGGTGATAATGTTTGTAAAGATTTCTTGTTTAATGTATTAGATGAGAGACTTACTCCAATTAGAGAAAAGAGACATTATTATGAAGAACATTTAGAAGAGGTTTATGAGATTTTAAGAGAAGGTACTATAGAAGCTAATAAGAAAGCAAACGAAACATTAAAGCTTGTTCGTCATGCTATGAGAATCGATTATTATGATGATAAGACATTTGTTTCTGATATGAAGAGTAGACTTGAAAACGATGAGAGTATTCCTAATAAGCAACTTGTTATCAAAGAAGAATTAAAGAAGTGGAGAAAGAATACTTCAAAAGAAACTGGTGTTCAATCAATTGATATCATCAATGAAACTCAATTAGAAGAAATTGTTAATAAGTTTGTTTGTGATGAAGAGGAATTAAAAAAATTAGGAATTAAGGAAGAATATATCGAATCTATTAGTAATGTTGTTGATAGATATAAATAAATAATTTTAAAAAGATTGATGTACTTACACCAATCTTTTTGTTTTTTAAAATAAAGTATAGTATAATCAATGTAGTTATGAGGTGAAGAAGTTATGAAAACTCTTAAAGAATTATACAAAATTGGAAAAGGTCCGTCTAGTTCACATACAATGGGACCAGAAAGAGCGTGTAAATATTTTAAGGAAGAGACTAAAGATGCTGACTTTTATCAAGTTACTCTATACAAGAGTTTAGCAAAAACTGGTCATGGTCATGGAACTGATAGAGTAATATTAGAAACTTTAGCACCAATTGAGACAAATATCATTTTTTCTGAAAATACACCAAGTGATGTTACTCATCCTAATACAATGGATATTGTCGCTTATAAGGATGGAAAAGAAATAAAAAGATGCAGAGTTGAAAGTATTGGTGGAGGAAATGTCAATATTAATGGTGAAGCAGCATTTAGAATGCCTAGCGTTTATCCAGAGAATAGTTTTGCAGAGATAAATCAATTTTGTAAGTGGAGAAAACTCACTTTAGTTGAATACGTAGAGCTTAATGAAGGACATGAGATTTGGGATTTCTTAAAAGATATTTGGAAAGCTATGAAAGAAAGTATTTGCGAAGGATTGAATGCTAGTGGGATTTTACCTGGTGGACTACATGTCGATAAAAAGGCTCAGATTATTTATAAGTCAATCCAAGAAGATGATGCAGCGGAGATTAAAGAATTAAAAAAAGTATCAGCTTATGCATATGCAGTAGCAGAACAAAATGCTGATAACGGAACTATTGTTACTGCTCCAACTTGTGGAGCTAGTGGAGTATTACCTGCTGTATTATTATATTTGCAAGAGAAATATAATTTCAGTGATCAGCGTATTGCAGAAGCATTAGCTGTTGGTGGATTATTTGGTAATTTAATAAGACGTAATGCATCAATTAGTGGAGCTGAATGCGGATGCCAAGCAGAAATCGGAACTGCTACTTCGATGGCAGCTGCTGCTGCTTGTGAATTAATGGGTTATCCAATTGATGAAGCAGAATATGCAGCAGAGATTTCAATGGAACATTCACTTGGTTTAACGTGTGACCCTATCTGTGGACTTGTACAAATTCCTTGTATTGAACGTAATGCTGTTGCAGCAACACGTGCACTTGATGCTTGTCGTTTATCACATATTTTAGTTGGTACAAGAAATATTTCATTTGATATGATTGTAAGAACAATGTATGAAACAGGTATTAATTTAAATCAAGCGTTTAGAGAAACGGCCGAAGGTGGACTTGCAAAATATTATTCGAGAAAAAAATAATATTTTTAGTGTGTTGTAAGTGAAAATAAAATAAGGTATAATGTGCTTATAAATTTATAAAAGGAGAATAGTATGAGAAACTTTAAGAAAATATTAGTTTTATTAGTTGTTGTTTTAGCTGCTTTAGCTTTATTTGCTAGAGGTGATATTAACGCTTTTGCTGCAAGCACAATAGGCAATATTTTTACAAATCCTGGAGAGGATTGTAATACTGAAATGAATATCAGTTATCATATGCCTGTTGGTTCAAGTGGTTCTTATGTTTTATATACTGAAAAGAGTGATAAAACATGGGCTAATCAAAAGAAGGCTATGGCAGATAAGGAAGAATACAATGATGCATTTAAACAATTAAATACTGTTGGTGATGCATTATGTAAAGGTAGTGTTACTTTGAGAGGATTAACTCCTGGAACTGAATATATGTATAAGGTTGTATTAGAACCTAATGAAAGTGATGTTCATTATTTTAAAACTGGTGATAAATATTTCAGCTTTATTTGGACAAGTGATTTCCATACATATGGATCAAATAGATTAAAAGCTAATGTTGCTAATGTAGAAAAATGTCTTGAAATTAATAATGGTGCTGATTTCGTATTATCTACTGGTGATACAATTGCTCATGGTGGAACATATGAATGGTGGCAACAATTAGCAACAGCTTCATATATTAAGAATTATATGTTTGCTGATACATTAGGTAATCACGACTGGATGACAAAAGTTGGTACAACAACTGCTCAAGGTGCTTCTCATATATTCTGGGGTGCTAACCATAATAATCCTAAGAATGGTTATGCAGGTCAAGAAAATATTTGTTATTATTTCTATTATGGTGATGCACTATTCATTTGTTTGAATACAGAAGAGTTTACACAAGGTCAACACGACTGGTGTGAAGAAGTATTAAAGAATAATGATGCTCAATATAAATTTATCTTCCAACATTATCAAATGATTGGTAAGACAGGTACATATAATTCAACTGGTTATAAGAGATGGGTTGATTTATGTGATAAATATGGAGTAGATATTGCTTTTTCTGGAAACTCACATGTTTATGTTAGAAGTAAATCTTTATATGATGGTGAAGTAAGCGATAGTGCTACAAAAGGAACAGTATACATGGTTGCTCCATCTAGTGATGGCGATAGAGGCGAAAACCCTGTTGAATTATCTGCTAACGTAGATAAGATGGTTATGAACTGGGCTGGTGGCGCTTACCAAGTTGCTAACTCAATTGTTAATGTAACTGAAACTGGTATAAGAGTTAGATTGATTAATAAGGGTGGAGAAGTATTAGATGATGGATTTATCCCTACTAAACGTACTGGAACAAGAGTTGTGAAAGACTTAACTGGCGTTGATAAAGATGCTATTGCTAATGGTATTAAATTAGGATTTGAAAATAATAATTATGATGCTCCTGTATTGATTTATGGAGCTGGTGCTTATGATGCTGTAAGAAGTGTAAGCATTATTGATAAAGATACAAATGAGACATACGAAAATGTTAAGTTAGCTATGGATGCTAGCCAAGTTAGACTAACTAATTTACCATTAAAGAAAAAAATGAATTTAAAATTAGCTATTAAGTTCTATGACAATGATTCTAAATCAGTAGAAATGACATTCTTAAGTTCAGAACCTTATGGAGAGATTACTAATTTAGCATTTGATTCTTTAACTGGTAGTGCTGCTGTATTTAAGTGGGATGAAACATTAGTCAGTAGAGTTGTAGATCATATACAAGTTTTGATTGATGGAATCCAAATTGAAAATGTAAGTGTTGGAACTAAGAGAGTTGAAATTCCTCTATATAAAGTAAAAGGTGAACAAACTTATCCAGTTGTTCTAAATGTCTTTAGTTCCACAAACTATATCTTAGATAGTTATCAAATTGAGTATACAACACCAGCAGTTGCTACAAGCGTTGAAATTGATTACGCTGGCGAAAGTGATATTATGGCTGGTGAAAGAATTAAGCTTAATAAGATTGTTACTCCATCTAATGCATGTGATGGTTTTGAATGGAGTAGTGATGATGAAACAATTGCAAGAGTTAATCAAAATGGTGAAGTTGTTGGTATCAGTGAAGGTGTTGCAATAATTACATGTAAATCAATGATTAGAAAGAGTGTATCTAGTGAATTCATGGTTACTGTAATGGGATCAGCTTTGAGTGATAAATTAACTATTAAAGCAAAGGGTGGTTCTACTAGTGTTAAGGTAGGTGACACAATTGATCTTGAAATGTTAACTACTGAAATTGAAGATACATTTACATGGAGAAGTAGTGATGAAAGTGTTGCTACAGTAGATGCAAATGGTAAGGTAACTACATTAAAAGCAGGAACTGTAAAGATTGGCTGTTATTCTAATGAACAAGATGACGTATTTGCTACTATTGAATTAACTGTTAATGAGAGCAAGAAAGGCTGTAATTCAGGACTTAAGGTAGAAGGAAGTAGAGCTACAAAGGTTGCTACATATTTAGTATTTGGTGTTTCTATGTTAGGCTTTGCTTTAGCAGTTGCTTGTAGAAAAAGAAAAGATAATTAATAGGTTAGAAGATGAAGAAAGAAAGTATTTGTAAAGCATTAGAAAACAGATACGTTAAAATTGGTATATCAATAGTCACAATTGTTTTCGCAATTTTATTTCTACTAATTTTTGCAGGGGATGCAAAAAAAGTATATGGAGATAGATTTAATACAAAACTTAAATATCCTCATGAAGCTAAAATTGTGGAAGTAATTGATAATTTCCAAGAAGTAGACATGTACGGCGAAGAATGCGATTGTTATATCTATCGTTGTAAAGTTATTAAAGGATTTGAAGATACTGAATTAGAAGAGATTACCGTTGTTCAAAAAATTGAAAAGATATATTCATATCGTTATGCAAAAGCAAAGGTTGGAAATAGAATTTATGTATCTGAGGCTACTTCTTGGTCACAAACCGAAAAGTATCCTGATATTAAGTGGGAGTTTAGTGGTGCTTCCACAGGTTATAATAGAATAGTTCCTTTAATTATTTTACTTGTAGTATTTGTAATTTCTATTATATTGTTTTCGAGATTACAAGGTGTTAATACATTAATTGCTTTAGGTTTATCTTTAGCTGCTGTATTCATTATTTTGATTCCAAAAATTTTGCTTGGAAAGAATATTTATGTTTATACACTTGTTAGTTTCTTATTTGTTGTTGGTGTGACACTGATACTAGTAATTGGACTAAATAAGAAAGCTTTATGTGCATTAATTGGTTGTACTGGTGGCGTATTAGTTATCACAGTTATAACTTTAATTATTAAAGGCGCATTCTCACTAACAGGTTATTATGATGAAACTACTGTGGAATTATATATCTATACCGTTGATATGTTTGATATCAAACTTGATTTAACTGCTTTAATCTTCTCAATGATTACTTTAGGATCTATGGGAGCATTACTTGATGTTGGTATTTCTTTATCATCATCACTATATGAAGTAAGTCAAAAAGCAGAAAATGCAAAAGAGATAGTAAAGAGTGGATTTGCTATTGGTAAAGATATGTTAGGAACAATGACTAATACATTGATTCTAGCTTATTTAGGAACTAGTCTACCTTTGATTACATTTGATATTATTTATTATACAATGGAAGGTATGATGAGGCTTGAAGTATTGTATATTGAATTAATTCAATCAATAGTTGGTACACTTGGTATGTTATCAGCTATTCCAATTACTTCATTAGTTAGTGGCTTCATTTATAAAAAGAAAAAAGGAATAGAAGAACTAGGAGTTAAGGAGTCTTAACTCCTTTTCTTTTTTATGCTGTTTTGATATAATCAGTTGTGTGAGGTAATTAATATGAGAAAAGAAACAATTGAAAGAATTAAAAAATTTAATAGTGATAGAAACTGGGAACAATTTCATTCACCTGCAAATCTTGCAAAAGGACTATCAATTGAGGCAAGCGAATTATTAGAATGCTTTTTATGGGATGAAGTAAACTATAATATTGATAAAGTAAAAGAAGAATTAGCCGATGTTATTATTTATGTTCAAGATTTATTAAATAAATTGAATCTTGATGTTGATGAAATAGTAAATAATAAGATGGCTCAAAATGAAGCAAAATATCCTATTGAAAAAGCATATGGAAGAAGTAATAAATATGATGAACTATAATAGGAGATAAACAATGCTAGTCATAAAAAAAGAAAATGATAATAAGTATTATTTAGTTGGTGAAACAATTTGGTTTAGTGATGAAGTTAAAGGTGATATCGTTTTAAAGTTTAAATGTCATAATGGTGTTGATTTTAATATTAAGATTAATGAAGTAGATAAGTTAAACTATTCATATGATATTCCTTCTGGAATGGCAAATCAAACATATAGTGTTACAGTTAATGCAAATGATTATATATCTAATGAAGTTGTGTTTCATGTAGAACAAAATATCAAAACTCAAAAGTTTAGATATAATGATAAAGTGATGGATGTTAAATGGTATGATGATGTATATGAGAATAAGAGATATTATTCATTAACTGACGTGTATAAACTATTAAAAGGGACTGATAAAGAATTTAGTTTTAATCGTTTGAGTTTGAATAAGATTGTTATAAATGATAAAGAGAGAAGATATTATACATATATTGTAATGGAAGAAGTATATATATTCATTACTGACTTAATGTTATTACTTAATTCAAGTATTGAATATGGAGTTATCTATGATATCAAAAAAGATCTTATAATTGATATGGATATATTAAATACTCAAAAATCATTTGATTATTTACATGGTTGCATTGTAGGTGATATTGATAGTGGAGAAATCTTTTATAAAAAACACGAAGATTATTTATGTGCTATTGCTTCCACATCTAAGCTTTTAACTTTATTGTTAACTTTAGAAGAAATTAAAAAAGGAAGTATCAGTTATGACACTTTAGTAAAGATTCCGGAAGCTAGCGAAAGAGAATCATTGAGTGAAGATGGTGTAGTTTATCTAAAAAAGAATAGTTTAGTACCTGTTAGAGAGATGTTAGATTGTTTAATGTTACCATCAAGTAATGAAAGTGCAATTGCACTTGGCACTTTAATAGATGGAAGTGAAAAAGAATTTGTTAAGAGAATGAATAGAAAGTGTAGAGAATTAGGACTTGAAAAAGCAGAGTTTTATAATGCTTCTGGATTACCATATTATGAAGAATATGATATGCCTGGAAAACTCCAAAATAGAATGACTGCACTTGAGATGTTTAAACTAGCCTCATTCATTATTAAAAATAATAAAGAAGCAATAGAAGTAACTAGTAAGAAGCATGCATATATTCCTTCACTTGATATCACACTAACAAACACTAATCCAGTATTATTTAATATGGATGAATGTTTGGGCTTAAAAACTGGAACAACAAATAGAGCTGGTTGTTGTTTAGTATCATATTGTAAGTTTAATGATCGAAGAATTGTCAGTGTTGTATTTGGTGCGGAAACTAGTCAAGAGCGTGGCGAAAAGAGTGAATTATTAATGCGTTTTGCAAGACAAGAAATAGAGAAAAGTAATAAATAAAGATTTGATAATTTAATTATGATTATAATATTTAGAACAAAAGCTATAATAAAATTTTAAAAGGAGAAAAATATGAAAAAAATTTTGTTTATAATTTCATTTGTTCTTATCATTTTTACTAAATCGTGTCAAATAAGGAATTATGACTATATTGAATCTGGCGATTTTATGTATGAGATAGTTACACCAAAAAATAATGAAGTGGATAGAAAACCTTTTGTTAGAATCATGGGTTTAAGTGAAACGGGAAAAGAAAAAGAAGTTATCATTGTACCTCAATTCATTGATGGAATAGAGGTAAAGGAAATTGGAAGGAAATTATATTTAACTATAGAAGGTGACTGGGAAAGTGAAAAATTAAAGAAGGTATACATCCCTTTCTTGCCATGCAAGATGTGGCGTGTTGTTTATCCCGATGATTGTCCTAATTATGAGACAACATTGCTTATTGTAAATGAAATACCTTATGAGAATAGTACTAATGTGGACGTACACATTACTTCATATCATTATATAGTTGAAGGCGCCATTGGCGATAGTGTACCATCTGATTTTAGAAGTGGAACACCGGGTTGTTATTTCGCTAATGTTTCATATTTTTATAATTATGATGATGCACCTAACTGTGGATATTATTGGATAGATAATTATGATTATGGAAATA
>AUXO010916396.1_pt1 | contig 25852 bp, 24 predicted proteins | sample 768731 | NCBI WGS metagenome assembly AUXO01 (sample SAMN02715735, study PRJNA202380) | gut metagenome | biome: sheep rumen | host: Ovis aries | place: New Zealand: Palmerston North | reverse complement strand
TCGATAAACAAATCGCTGAACAAGCCTGTGGCGAATTAGCATTTGAAATCGATAGCGAAATCGTTGAAATGTTACGTGCTGCTTCTGTTGAAGCTGGTGATGAACTCACATGGAGCAAGAAGCTCCCAGTTGGTGTTAGCAAATTTGAACACTACAATGGTTTCTTAGAAGTCATTGAAGATGCAAAAGCTATCATCTACAATAGAACAAAGAAATTCTCAGCCAACTATATGGTCTGTGCTGCTGATGTTCTTCCAGTTCTATCATTCGTCAATGGATTCACTGCTGTTAAAGCTCCTAAGATGAATGGACCATACAAAGCTGGTGAAGTTAATGGCTTATCAGTTTTCGTTGCTCCAGGACTTAGCTCTGGTGAATTCTTTGTTGGATTAAACGGTTCTGACATGATGTCATCTGCTGGTGTCTATGCACCATATATGGCAATTGTCCCAACCCAATTACTCGGAACACCAGACGGTGGTCTTGCTCAAGGATTTAGCACATGGTACGCTAAAGCTATCTTAAATGGTAACCTCTTAGTCCATGGTAAAATCACTGGCAAATCCGGCGAAATTGAACCAATTGAAACTAAATAGTTGGTCATATAGCTTATAATTATAGAAGGTCTCATTTGAGGCCTTCTTTTTATTTTATTTTTTAATAAAATACTGTATAGTATAATAGTGGCTTAACTCATGGCTTATGTCAAAATAATTTGCTAAATTAAATATAATAGGTATACAATATGACTGATAAATATGCTAAGCAATTAGAAACTGAAAAACTAAACAAAGAAATTATTAATAAAATATTAGCTGAAATTAAAGCAGAAGATTTTATTAATTTTTATCTCTATCATAATCAAAAAGAAACTATGGCTGAATTTGGACTCAGAACAACAAAGCAGCTAACTAAGGTTCTTAAGTTATTTGACTATGACTTCTCTAGGCCGAAACCATCTAAATTTAAGGGAAAAGCAGCAGCTAGATCCCATGAAAGCTATATTACTAGTGGTAAAAAATCTGCAGAAACGCAAAAGCAAAACTGGAAAAATAAGTCTAGTAAAGAAAAAGAAGAGTGGTCTAAAAAACAAACTATCGCACATTCTACGGATAGCTTTAGAAAAAAAATTAAACAAATTAATTTAAGCTACCAAGCAGCTTTAACAGCTGACGATAGAGCAAAAATAAAAGAAAAGAAACAGCTATCTAATAAAGCTACCTGGGATAAACATAAAAAAGAAATACTTAAAAAAGCTTATGATACAAAAAAAGCAAATAACTCTTTTAATAGCTCATCTGCAGAAGATAATTATTATAATATATTAGTTAAAAAATATGGCAAAGATAATATTATAAGGCAATATAAAGATAGTAGATATCCATTTGCCTGTGATTTCTACATTAAAAATTTAGATTTATTTATTGAGCTTAATATTAGCTGGACACATGGCGGACATAGGTTTAATCCTAAAAATATTATGGATAAAAATAAGTTAGCTATTTGGCAAGAGAAAGCTAAGGAATCTAAATATTATGAAAAGGCTATTGATACTTGGACAAGACTTGATGTGCTAAAATTTAAGACTGCTGAAGAAAATAAATTAAATTATAAAGTATACTATACAGAAAGTGAGTTATATGAATAAAGTAGAAGAGTATTTAAAATTAATAGCACAAACTAGCTTTCCATATAGTGTATATTCTGAAAAAGAACTTACTAGTGACTATAGTAATTTTTTAACTACTAATAATAAAAATAGTACTGCTGGTTTAAAGCTTATTAGTTATTTTCATCCATCTATTTGGCGCTGTAATAGATTTGGCTATAAAAGCCCAGTAGATGCCTGGGAAGACCCAGAAGTAATGTATAAAGTAATTGAAAATAGACTTAAATATTTAAAAACTGATACTCTATCAATTTATAATATTAGGGCCGGGTTGTCTATTTCAAAAAAGGCTCCAAAAGTATCAGTATTTAAACCAGCAACTGCCAAATATCTTATTGAAAAATACTTAAATAATTATAATGAAATATTTGATCCATGCTGTGGTTTTAGCGGACGTATGCTTGGAACAGCAGCTTTAGGTAAAAAATATATTGGGCAAGATATTAATTCTATTACTATTGAAGAAAGCAAAAAACTTAGAGATTATTTAGGAATAAAAGCTGACTTAAAAGTTGCTGATTCATTATATGATATTGGCAACTATGAATGCTTATTTACATGTCCACCATATGGTAAAAAAGAAAACTGGCATCAAGATATTGAAGAATTATCTGCTGATGAATGGATTGATGCCTGTCTTAGAAACTATAAATGTAAAGCTTATCTATTTGTAGTAGATAAAACTACAAAATATAAAGATAATATTGTTGAAACATTTATAAATAAATCATATTTAAATAATAGTACAGAACATGTTATACTAATTAAAAAATAGCTATATAATTTACTAAATTTGCTAAATTATACAAGATGATTAAATTTGAAGATTTAAAATTTATGCAGTTATTTGGTAACTGTGCTTGCATTGGCTATCTTGGCAGTAAAAGAATTAAAGGCCCTGTTGATAATGTTATTGGTGTTAATGTAGACCAAATAAAATTATTATTTACAAAAAAATATGCAGAAGCGCTTGCTACCTATCCATTTGAAAAAGCTAAAAGAAAACCTAGCTTTGATGGCGATTATGACTTTTTTCATAAGTTTAGTTTTGTCTGAACTGCTCATCATGATCCATTTACTGAAAAATATAAGCAAGAATTAACTAAACGTTTAACTATCTTTTATAATTTTTTAGAAAAGGTAAAAACAACTGATAATCATTATTTTACTATTAACTTAAATGAAATGCTTGTCAATAAAAAACAGCACACACTAAATGAAAAAAAGTTTATAGAAATAGTAAAGTATCTAAAGTCAGAAAATATTTTAAATAAATGTATTTTTATAGGAACAAAATGCGATCAAGATACAAAATTTTCAAAAATTACATGAGACTATTGAGCTAAGAATTTTTATAAATATGTTTTAAAGTATGACTTAAAATATATAGAGCTTTTAAATATTAGTATATGAAAGACTGAAGAAACAGAAAAACAATTTAAACAAAAGGTTATGACTTGCTTAACTTCTTGGCATACTCAACAACAATTTGCTATTTGTGCTTGCGCAAAAAATGAAAATCTATATATAAATGATTGAATTGAATATCATAGAACTATTGGTGTAAAAAATTTTTATATTTTTGATAATAATGACAGCTCCACTAAATCTATTGAAAATTACATAAAAAATTTAAATGGTGTCACCATTATTAATACTAATGACATGCATTTTCAAAAGTATCAATTAGATTGCTATAACACATTTTATCAATATTATAAGGATTATTATAACTGAATTGCATTTATTGATATAGATGAATTTATTACTGGTATTAATGATATAAATATTTTTTTACAAAATAAAGTATTTGAGCCATATAATATGATTCGATTAAAATGAAAACTATTTGGAGATGACAATGTAATTAAAAGGGATACTGCTATTCCTGTATATAAATTTTTCAAACAAGTTATTACTAATAATAAAGTATCTGATGCAGGTAAGAGCATCATTAGAGGCAATTTAACAAGTATAAAAATTTGTTCTACACATTATGCTTCATACTCAACTACAGAATTTGAACCAATTGAGGCGTGCCTACCGTCTGGACAGTCTACTACTGACCGAATTAATTTGACTAACTATAATAAGGAAACAGTTTTTTTAAATCACTATATGACAAAAACATTAGATGAATTTATTAAACAAAAAATTAATCGTGGAGATGCCTTATGGTCTAAAAAAACCATTACTTTAGACTACTTCTGACAAATCAATAAAAAAACTAATGAAAAAGAAGCTTTTATTAATTCTAGCTTAAAAGTCTCTGCTTCAGTAACTAAAACTAAAAAACAAAGAAAGGAACCAAATCAGTATTATTTATACTTTTAATTATTTATGAAAATTGATTTAGTAGTACCATATGTAGATTCAACTGACCCAGTATGACAAAAAATATTTTTTAATGCAAAATTAAAAGCTGGTCATAATATTGGTGAAGCTGGTGATACAAGTAGATTTAGAAGCCAAGGAGATTTTTTTAGATACTTTTTTAGAAGTATTGAAAAAAATATGCCTTGAATTAATAATGTATTTTTAATAGTTCAAAGTAATTCACAAATTCCAGTCTGATTAGATACATCAAAAGTGAAAATTGTCTTGCATGACCAATTTATACCAAAAAAATATTTACCAACATTTAACAGTGGAACTATAGAAATGTTTTTACAAAACATTCCAGAATTAAGCGAATATTTTATATATGCAAATGATGATATATATGCACTTAAAGGTTTATCTGTTGATAATTTTTTTAGTAATAACAAATGTGTTTTTAATTATTTATGAGATTCTGACATATCAAAAAATGACTGGAGAAAGATGTGTCAAAATAATTATGATCTTATTTATGGCACAAACAAAGCAATACCATATGCTAGACTTGATCATGAATTTCGTCCATACATAAAATCTAAAATGCAAGAATGTTATAAAACATATAAAAATCAGATTGAAAAAAGTATTTCAGCTTTTCGTGAACCAAAAAATTTAACCGTTTATTTATATTCACTTTATTTATTAAAAAATAACTTACAAAAAAATTCTCCACTTAAAATTGGATACTTGTGTAGTAAATCTGACTCAAATACATTAACGTATAATTTTAGTACAAAAGATACTATCTGTTTAAATGATACATCAAACACTATTAATATTTATACAAATAAAGTCATACGCTCATTTTTTTGAAGCCAATTTAGTTCAAAAAGTAAATATGAACTTTATGATACAAATAATCTAAAAGAAATACTAAAAAAGATAGATAACAAAAAAGCTGATGGAAGACCAGATACTTATTTATATTTCTAGAAAGGAAGCTAATTATGTTAAAGAAATGCTTTGGAATTCCTAGTTGATTCCCAGATAAAGAACCAGATAGAACACAAAGGCAAGAGCGTATTAATAGACTATTTAAGCAACTCAATGACTTATGACATGACATTGATATTTTAGTTATTGCTCAAAACTGGCAAGATTTTAAACCAATTGAAACTAAAAATAAACAAATAATTAAAGAGTACCCAGAACTTGGCATTCTTGGTGCTAGAAAAACATTACGAGAAGAATTTTTAAAAGCTGGTTATGACTACATTATTATGATGGATGATGACTGTATTATTCAAGTTGATAATGAGCATGCTGCTGATGATTATATGCAAGAACTTGAAAATCATCCACAAGGTTTTTGCTTTATTAGACCAAGTGGTAAAGTAAGAGGTTCAAACTATAAGTATCATCCATATATTGGTGCACAGTTAAATTTATGTGCAATTTCTAGATATATTTATGAAAGAGAGCCAATGGTTGACTTAGACCCACAAAAGAATGAGGCATATGAAGATAGTGTATTTGCCTGTCTATTACACCATAAATGAGCTAAATATGAATTTATTGCCCCAAATACCATTAGGCCAATTCAATTTAGGAACTACCAAGAAAAAGTTCCATCTACTTGAGCAAATATAAAAAGGCCACAATACCTAATAGGTAAAAATACGGATAGAATTCAAGCATATATTGTTCAGCATAAAGAATTTCCATCAGACTACAAATCAATGATAGAAAAAGAATATAAACCACCAGAGTATACCGCTGATGGAAGAAAAGATTGCTTCCTATATTTCTAGGCATAAAAAGTACTAAATATTATATATATTTAGTATTTTTTTATTTAGCTAGTATAATAATCTGCTAAATTAATTGATTAACAAGGCGCTAATAAAATAAGGGAATTTTATATCAAAATATGACAATAACAGATGTAATTGAGGAAATAAAATTAGAGCTTACTAGTGGAGTTCTTAAGCTAGAAATTAGTGACGACACTATTAAAGCAGCCATTAAAAAATCATTACGTGAATTACAACGCTATTGGGATGAATCTGCATTTGTTACTATCCCATATGCTTCTTGCATAGATTATAAAGGAACACCACTTGAAAATTCAAGTTCTATTGTTAAAGTCTATAGAACTGAAGGCCAAGGTGTTGCTAGTGGAGCAAGTGCTATGGCAGACCCATTAATGATGCAACAATGGATGATTTTTAGTAATGCTGGAACAATGTATAACTTACAAGATTATGTTATGAACTATGCTTCATGATCTACTATTTCACAAGTAAGAAACACCTTATCAACAGATATGTCATTTACTGAAGATAAGCATAACTGTAAGTTATATATCAATAATGCCCTTATTTCTGCTGGTGAAGTCACTGTTCAATATATTCCAAAACTTCAAGAAGTTGATGATATTAAAAGTGATTATTGGCAGGATATTTTAATTAGAATGGCTACGGCTCAAACAAAGATTCAACTTGGTAGAATCCGTACCAAATATAATCAAACAAATGCTCTCTGGGGATTAGATGGTGAAAAACTTTTAGACGAAGGAACAACTGATTTAAGAGAACTTAGAGAAACATTAAGAACAAATAGTAATTTGGCCTACATAATTGATTAGGCAACTAAAATAAACTTAAACTATAAGGAGAATATAAAACCTATGGAAAAAGAACTTGTGCAAAAATTTGACTTAGAAGCTGCTTTTAAGGCTTTGGATGAAATTGAAATTCCAGCTTCAGAAAAAGGCCTTAGAGCTAATAGAGTAAACCTAAAAGAAAGATTTAGTACAAAAGAAGGAACTGACGCACTCTGCGAAGATTATTATAATATTAATGATCCAGAAGCATTGGAAGAAGCTAAAGAAGACAGAGATGCTGAAGTTGCAAAAGCTAAGTTAGCTCGCATTGAAAAAATTGTTGACTTAGATGCTGATACTGAAGATGACCTCCTACCATCTTATGTTGGTAAAGTTATTATTCAATGTCCACAATGTATGACACTCTTCTACAAAAACCCAGAAGATATTGAAAAGTCAGAAGAAAACCCAGATGTTGTTAACTTAAATGAAATTTGTCAGCACTGTGGTAATTCCTCTGGTTATACTTTAATTGGTAAAGTTGATGAAGTCAGTGAAGATGAAGCTGCTAACTATGAAGCTGCTGAAGAAGCTGAAGAAAGTGAACTTGACCTTGACTTTGGTGAACCGACTGAAGAAGTTAGCCCAGAAGGAACAGGCGGCGGTTTTGAAGAATTTGAAGAAACTGAAGTTGTTGAAGAAGATAGCTCAGAAGATTCAAGTGATGATGAACTTGATTTAGTTATAGATGATGCTGATATTGTTGCTGAAGAATCTCTTAAAGTTGAAAAGGTTGAGCCAACTGCTGAAGCAACACCTCTTGTTGAAGAGACAGTTACTGAGGGAGTTGATAAAGAACTAGATGCTAAGTTAAAAGCACATAATGAATATATTGATTATCTTAAAAAGATGATTGAACAAGAAGAAGAAGCTTTAAAACATGCTACAAATGAAGAAGTTAAAGCTGTTATTGAAAAGCGTTTACATTCACTTGAAGATGATTTAAAAGCTGCCCTTCCAGAAGCTGTTAAAGATGAAGTTGCTTCAGATGACCTTCCAACACCTGAAGAAGCTGAAATTGAAGTAGAAGCTGAAAAAGAAGAAACAAAAGAAAGTCTTACATTAACTGAAGACGTTGCACAAGAAAATAAAAAATTAGATGAAGCTATTGTAGACTTTGAAAATCAAGTAATTACTGTTGATGAAGATAGTTCTTCTGATGATTCAAGTGATGACAGTGAAGACACTGTTGTTATTGGTAGCAGTGAAGCAGTTCTTGCAGAAGGTATTGAAGATGAGCTAGTTAAATATGCTGCTAGCTTAACACTTGATGATGTTAAAGAAGATCTTGCTACTGAACAAAAACTTGCTCAGTTTGAAGCTAACTTACAAGTTGAGCCAACACTTGGTGAAGGTTTAAAAGAAGATATTTATGATGTTTCTGATGCAGAATTTAAGTCAATGCTTCAAAACAAAGTTTTTCAAGAATTTGGTGAAGAATTAAAAGAAGAAAAAGTTGAAGAAGAATTACCAAGCTCTAGTACTGTTGATAAAATTGTTAGTGATATTGAACATGCTGGTGAAGGAGCTGAAGAAGAAGGTGAAGAAGTTCCTACTGAAGAAGGATATACAGGAAATCCAGCAGAAAGAACAACTCACTTAGAATATACTGATGATAACCCAGCTGATGGTAAAGCAGTTCTTCCAGATAATATTGAAAAACAATTAACTGAGGAAGATAAAAAAGAAGAAACTCATGTTTGTGAAAAATGTGGTAAAGAAGTCTGTGAGTGTGAAAAGAAATTAAATCTTGGTGAAGCACTTGAAGACCTTGATGAAAAAACAATTAACAAACATATTAGTGATTACCTTACTGAAGTTTACTCTAATGTTAAAGAATTTAAAACAACAGGTTGTGCTGTCAATGAAAGTAAATTAACTGTTGAAGGTATTATTTCATTTAATAGTGGAAAAGAAAAAGAAACAGTATTTGAATTTATTAATGCAAAAGAAGATGCTGGAAAACTTATTTTTGAAGGAATCAATAAAGATTTAGTTGAAGATGGAGAACTACATCTTCACTGCTCTATTAATGAAAATAAGTGTTTAATTACTGAAAGCTTTGGTTATAAGTATACAATTAATGATACTTTAGTTGAAGGTTTAAAATAATTATAAAAGCCAATGGTTGGCGGCTCTTATGCCAGCCAGCCATTTTATACAGAAAGGAGCTAATTATGCCAGAAAATAAAAGTAATTATGGATTATTGATTGGTGATGATATAAAGATTTTTCGTCAGTACTTCCAAGAGATGGCTGAGTTAATTGGCATAAAATTTATTTATAAAGCTCCTAAACACAGTAAAACTCATGATACTTATGGTGATTTAAATACTAAATATGAATTGCCAGTTGAAGTTTGGGGTATTATGAATGATCATCCAGACCAAAAAACATTAAAGAAGATGGGCTGAGTTGCTGAACTTCAGGAAGGTTCATCAATTATTCATGTTCCATATGATTTACCAGGACTTGAAGAGGGTGGAATCTTCACAATACCAAGTGGCATTGATGGTGCTGTTGGAAGAGAATTCCGTGTTATAACTATGCAAAATAGTATGATTTATCCAGCATCTATTGCTTGTGAAGTTGGAGTTGAATATTTTGATAATGAAACACAAGAAACAGTTCAAGATTTTACAAAAACAAACTTTAATGCTTTGCTAGATAATGAGGAGGATGACTAATTTATGAATAAATTTATATTATTAGAAGCCTCTAAAGCTACTTATAAGCTTATTTTAACAGAAGCAACAGCTAATGATTTAGAAGTAGCTAAAGAAAAGGTTGTTTCTATTCTTGATGAAATTACTGCTCCAGATTTAATTTCTAAAATCAAAGGCTTTTTGGGTGGTGAAGCTACCCATGCTTCAAATGAATCAATAAAAGCTATTGAAAAAGCTAATAAAGAAGTTTCAGATCAACTTGATGCTGGGCAAACTGATTTGGCTATTCTTAAAGCAAAAATTTCCAGCTACTTAAAAGTAGTTCAAGAAGAAATTAATAAAAGTGACAATAGCGCTGGGTCTACTATTAATAGTTTACCTGGATTAAAAAGCTTAATTGCTAAAATACAGGCAGACATAGAAGCAAATCCAACTGAAGAAGCAGATATTAAAGAATTAGCTAACACTTTAAAAAATGACTTTTTAAATATTTCTGAAATTATTAATAGTGGTATCAGTGAAGTAGAGTCAGAGGTTACTGATAGCTCTGTTAATGCTGAACTAGTAGATGATAAAGTGTCTACAATAAATGAAACAAAAGAAAATATTAATACTATTACAAAAATAGCTGACTCTATTATTAAAAACTTAGAATCCTTACAAAGTGTATTAGAAAAAAACCTTACCAACATAACTAAAATAGTTAATGATGGGTTAGCAGCAACAGATAAAGATGATAGAGAAGCTGCTGGTGAGGATGCTTTAGATATTCTTAATGCAGTTGTTAGTAGTTGCAATAAAATTAGTGAAGTATTAAATTTTGATAAAATTAGCACTAACAAACATGACTGAGAAAAAGAACTTGAAAAAGCTGGAACTGATACAGAAGCTATAAATAAAGTTTGAGATGATTATTATACTAAAGAATGAGGTAAAGATGCTGAAAAAGTAATTGATCTTGGCAAAACATTTAGAACTGAATTACTTAAAGGTGGATTCTCTGAAGCACTTAATCCATTTGTTACATTTGTTAAAAATAATATAAATAAATTAAATTTAAATGCATCAACATATCCAGCAGTTCATAATGCTTATGTTAGTGATTTTATTTCACAAGATGATTTAAGAAATAGCTCTGAGAATAACATTTTATATAATAAGGCTCTCTACTATAAGCAGCCAAAAGAAATTCTCGAGTATTTTGGAAGTCAATCAAAAATATTTGACAATTTTAATAAGCTAATTGAAAAAGCTGCTGAAAGATATAATAATAAAGAAGAAATTGCTTCTGCTATATTTGATGCTAGTATTCGTATTGATAATAATAATTTTCCAGCTGCAAAGGTAAAATTACCAGATATTACAGAGCTATCTTCCATAAATAAAGTTAAAGAAGCAATGGTTGTCTGCTTTGGTGATAAATCATTTGGAAAAAATATTATTAAGGGTGATGCTACAGCAGATAATATATGAAAAGACATTCAAAATAATTTTAATAATAAACAAGATGCTGCTAAAGAAACTATTTGAAGTCTTGGTATAAAAGGAAATACTGATGAAAATGGCTTACTTGACTATATTAAATCAAAAGGTATTGGCAAAGCACCTGATGAAACTGATGCATTAAAAATTGAAAAAATACTTGGAAATTATAATATTAAAGGTGTTAGAAAGCTAATAAAAGATTTAGCTATTGCTAGTAAAAATGCTACAGAAGAACAATTAAAGGATTAAGCATTATGCAATTTATTGCAACATATAATAATAAAACTGCTACAGCAATAGCTAAAATAAAATTTCCACTTTACTCAAAACAAAAAATACATTTATATAAAAATGGTGCAAGAGAAATTATTCTTGATAATTACCTTAAAAAACATTATAACACATCTCTAAAAGCAGCATGCATTCTTATAACTTCAAGTGCTATAATTAGCACTGATTGTGATAAAGATATTATTTATACTATTAGAGATGAAAAGTTAAGTAAATTGGCTAGATTAATTACTTATGGAAATCTAGATGTTCAAGGTAGCAACATACTTAATGCAGCATTTAAGATTTAGAAAGGAGTTACAATAATGGCTATTAGTTATTATGATGATGCTATTTTAGCTAAGATAAAGAAATGGCTGCCAGCCAATTCTCATTTTCGTATTTTAACTCCAGATGAGTCAAATAGATTTTTTAAGTTAACAGCAGATGATAATAAAGATGGTAAATTTAAATTACCATTAATTGCTATTTCCAGAAATAAAGATATATCACTTCTATCAAATATTAAACAAAGCAAATCTTTTGATGGTTTAACTTTGGATAAAACTGAGCATAGGACTATTCAATTAAATGTTATTCCTATAAAACCTACTTATCAGTTAGATATCTATACAAAAACAAAAATAATATGTGAAGAATATGTTAGAGAATTTTTACTAAAATTAATTAACAACCCTAAGATTGTTATTGACATTCCTTATAAGGATTTAGATCTTCAACATGTTGCAAATATTCGTGTATTTGATACTGTCTCTGATACAAGTGATATATCAGAACGTGTGTTTGCTGGAGAGTTTACTAGATATACAATTCAATTTGAAATTCAAGATGCCTTCTTATTTAGTATTCCATATAGAAAAAACTGACATTTTGCTGTTGAAAATGAGCTAGAAATTACAAATGATTTATCAGAATTTGGTGATATTGAAGTAATAACTGATACAAGTGATTCTGATGATTAAAATAAACAAAGAAATATAAAAAGATATGCTAAATTAATTAGAGTTTAAGCACTTATGTGTTTAAATGCTATTTAATCTAATATTAAGAGGAGATTAAACATGCCAAAAATTGTTATTAAAGAAGAAGATTATACAACTCCTGGCCTAGAAGGTTATGCTAATTTTAGTGTAGTTGTTCCTGGTTTTTGTGGCAAAGAACCTAATGATGGTATTTTTGATGAAAATGGTATTTATGAAGTATCTTTACAAAAAGATTTTATAGATAATGTTGGAGCATTAGATGAGAATGAATTCTCTACCCGTGCCTTTGCCAAAGCAGAAGTCCTTGATTCAGAAGGTATTGGTATTGAAAAATACAGACACACTATATCTGCCAAAGAATTCTATAGTACTTTTGCTGATGAATTATATACAACTACTGATGAGGCAGATGGTAATGGTCCAGCAGAAAATGAAGGAAAAGATTGGCTTTTAATTATAACACAAACAGCAAGTGGTACTACAAATAGTTATTATAAATTAACTAAAGTACTAGAAACTGCTGAATATGATCCAACTGTAAAATATCTTGTTGTTAAACCAGGTAATGAAGGACATGACTTAACATCTGATTTACATTATGGAAATCAAATTGCTTATGAATTATTAGGCCTTGGCTATCCAGTATTATTCAAAAAACTCGAAGCTAAAACATCTGAAGTTAGTTGGGCTGATTTCTTTAGTCCATTAGAGGATAAATCAGCATATGACTTTAGATTTATTATTTCTGGCTACTTAAATCCAGATGCAGACTGTAGTAATGCATTAGCTAGCTTAGCTACAAAACGTGGCGATTGTATCGCAGTATTAGATATTCCTGAAAATGCTTATGCTGGAAAGTCTATTAGTGAAGCAAAAGCAGGTATTATTGAAGCTGTTAATGGTGTATCTGAAGCTAATAAATATAGTGCATTTATTGTTCCAAGTCTTTGTTACAATATTAATTCAGAATATTATTCAAATAGCAAGTTCCCAGGAAGCTTCCATTACTTAGCATGTTTTGCACATTCAGTTAGAGACCTTAACTTTGCTGAGTGGTATGCAGCTGCAGGTTTAACAAGAGGTGTTAGTAAATATCCTATTAAATCAACATCTTATAAATTTGGTGAAAATATTGTTAATGCCCTTGAGCCAAGATTCCAAGTTGATGGATTAACAAAAGCTGTTAATGTTATTGCAAAGTTTAGAGATAACTACCTTCTTTGGGGAAATAGAACAGCTGAACAATTAGGTATTAAAGATTCTTCAAATGGTGATTTAATTGCAAGTCACTTCTTAAATATTAGACAATTATGCACAACTCTTAAGAAAGAGCTTTATATTGCATGTAGACGTTTCACATTTGATCCAAACAGTGATGTTTTATGGATTAATTTCTGCAATACAATTAAACCAGTACTTGAGGCTATGAAAGCTGATCAAGGTATTGATAATTATGAAATTGTTAAAGTTGAAGCAAGTCAAAAAGCTCTATTAAAAGCACGTGTTAGAATTGTTCCAATTGAAGCTGTTGAAGACTTTGAAATTACAGTAACACTTGAAAATTCTCTTGGTGATACTACAGTTTCAGTTAATGAATAAAATAAGGAGAGAAGATAACTATGGCAAATAATTATGATCCAAGTTTAACCGCTCAACATATTAGCACTAACTTAGCTAATTATGAAGCTGCCCGTTCAGGTTTCTTCACATTTATTGTTGATGATATTGATGGAATTATTAAAGCTTCATATAAAGGTGATAGAGAAAAAGCTGGCGAGAATGATAGAATTCCACATGCCCAAGAATATCTAAAACTTAATGTTACTCAGGCAAGTGTTCCACACTTCTCTCTTGGTGTCTTAGAATATAGACGTGGTAATGAACAAGTTAAGTTTGCTGGTGTTCCAACATTTGATGCTGGTACAATTGCTGTTGATGATGTTGTTGGTCTTGATACCAAATCAATTTTAATGGCATGGCATAGTCTTGCATACGATGTTCACACACGTAAAGGTGGCCGTATGAAAGATTATAAAAAGACTTGTACATTATGTGAATATACACAAGATTATGAGTTAATTAGAAGCTGGACACTTTATGGCTGCTGGATTTCTGATTTATCAGAGAGTGAATTTAATAAAGAATCTGATGATAAGCGTTCAATTTCTGCGACTATTCAATATGATAGAGCTGAAATGGAATTACCAGAAGTTGTTAAAGAATAACTTAAATCACTTAAACTTTAAAATTTAAAAGCTAACTTAATTGTTAGCTTTTTATTTTTATAAAATAAATTTAATAAATCTATTTATTTCTTTTGCTAAATTAATTGAGCTGAAAAGCTTATAAAAAGAAAGGATTTTTATAAAAATGGGACGAAAGAAAGTAGACCGTAGCATGCGTATTATGCAGTCATTTGAGTCAACAAAGCCTCTTAAACAAAGACTTGAAACACAAGCTGCAAAGCGTGATATGACAGTATCTGCTCTGATAAGAGAAATCTTAGAAGAACATTTTACAAATCGTACTATTTAAAATTGAAAGGATTTAATTTATGGAAGAGAGACAAGAAAACTATACTATTGCCGAAGGCTATGAATTACCATCAAAAGGTGAAATTTATAGTGTACCAGTAAATAGCCATGTTGAATTACGTTCTATGACTGGACGTGACGAAATGAAACGTTTGGCACCTTCAACAACACCTCTTAAAACACTTGCTGATATTATTGAGGGCTGTATGTTAGAAAAACCAAAAGTTCATGTCTATGATATGGCTTTAGCTGACTATGAGTACTTACTTCATAAACTAAGAATTGTTACTTATGGTACAGACTATAAAATGGTATTGCGCTGCCCTGAATGTGGTGAGTCTATTGAAGCTATTGCTAATCTTGAAGAATTAGAATTACGTGAATTTGATAAGGCTAAATTTGAAGAGTTAAGAACTTTTTCACTTCCAAAATGCGGTAGGGAAGTTACTATTAGATTTACTACACCACGTTTACTTGACACTATTGAGCTAAAGGCAAAAGAAGAAAAACGTAAACATAGAGATGCATTAGTTGACTTCGATACAAAGGTTAAACTAGTTTCTTGTATTGAAGCTGTTGATGGTGAAGTCATGACTGGTTTTAATTTAGAACAGTTTATTGACAATTTACCAGCAGCTGATATGCAAAAAATCTTAAATAATATTGATAGCTTAAATCAATGTTTAGGATTAAAAAATGAACTCTTTATTACATGTCCAAAGTGTGGTGAAGAAATATTAACATTTTTTCGCTTCGGGCCCGAGTTTTTTAGACCCTCAACTCTCTAGTGATGGGAAACCTTACGGGCCAAAAAGATTTAAGGAAATAGTAAAAGAATGTTGATATATTAGTGATAACTTACATACAAGTTATACTGATGTGTTAGACATGTCTGTTCAAGAAAGATTATACCTAATTGAGTATATTAATGATAAGACAGAGGCAACACAAAAAGCAATTGATAAGAAAATAGCAGAAAATAAGGCAAATAAGAAAAGATAGCAATAATTAGGAGATACTGTAATGGCTAGTGATTTTGGTGGAAAAGTAGATCTTGGTGGCTTTGATTATGAAAAGCTCCAAGAGCTATCTAGGTTATTAGAAGACTCAGCAACAAGAGAAAAGAAAGCTGCTGAAGATGTTTTTAATTACAAAGTTAGACTCTTAGAGGAAGAAGTTAATCGCCGCCAAAAAGTTGCTGATGACCTAGCAAAAATGGGCCTCGCAAATATTAAGAAAGAAAGTGAAGCCCGCATTAAAGCAATTAAAAAAGAAAAAGCTGCTGAACTAGATAAAAACCGCAAAAAAATGGGTGGGGCAAGCTCTGCTGAGTATAAAGCATATAAAAAACAAATTGATGCTGAATATAAGCTAAGAGAAGAAAAAGAAAAAAAATTAGCTGAAAAGAAAGCTAAATGGGCTGTCAAGTACGAGCAAGATGCAAATAAACATGCAGCAAGAGATAGGACTATACAAGCTGCAAAAGAAGCATCTAATATTCTATTTGGTAAAGGTAATAGTTTTCAGCAAAGAAAAGCTGCTTTATATAATTTAACTCATGGTGAAGATGGAAAATTTAGTACACAAAAATTAATAGAGGGCTTAGCTGACTTATCAAAACAATTTGAAAGTCAGATGGATAGTATTGCTAGTAAAAAAAGCTTTATTGATACTCGTTTACAGGGTTCAAAAAATAAAAAAATGTTTGGGCTTGGTGGTGGAAGCTACTGAGACCAAATGAGTTGAGATATTACTGGAATAGCCGGCGTTTCACCATATATTAAGCAAGAAACTATTGCAAATAAGGTTCAAGAATTAGTTGGTAAAGGCATTTCATATAATGTTGAGCAAAGAGCATTCTTAGCATCAATTAGTGATAGAATTGCTAATACATTTAATGCAACTGATGGTACACTATTAAGATTAGTTCGTATCCAACAGCAAGATTCTACAGCTAGCCGTTTAGGTATGGAGTCAATGATCACTGCCTTCCTAAATAATATGTATGAAACCACAGAATATTTAAGTGATATTGCATCAAGTGTTAGAAGTAGCCTAGATGAGGCTGAATCACTAATGGGAGCTGCTGATGCAGTTGCTCTTGAATATCAAGTTCAAAAATGGATGGGCTCATTATACTCTGTTGGTATGTCTAGTAATTCTGTACAAGGTATTGCTAGAGCATTTGGACAGTTAGCTGCTGGTGATATTTCCGGATTAACATCTGGAGGTATGGGCAATCTTATGATTATGGCTGCTAACCAGGCTGGATTAAGTATGACAGACATTTTAGCTGATGGTTTAGATGCAAGTGAAACAAATCAGTTAATGGAGTCTATGGTGAAATACTTACAAGAAATTGCTATCTCATCAGCTGATAGCCGTGTTGTTCAACAACAAATTGCTAAAGTTTATGGCTTAACTGCATCTGACTTAAGAGCTGCAAGAAATATTGGTGGCACTGGAGCTATTGCAAGCAGTAATATGAGCTATCAAGGTGGTATTAATCGCTTATATGATATGGCTAATACATTATATGCTAGAACTAGTATGGGTGAAATGATGGGCAATGTTTGAAGTAATGCTCAGTACTCAATTGCTAGTGGAATGGCAAGCAATCCAGTAACTTACCTAATGTATAAAGCTGCCACCTTATTAGATAATATGACTGGTGGCGGAACAATTCCAGATGTTCTTGCACTTGGATCTGGCGTCCAATTACATACAACAATTGCTGATATAATGAGATTTGGTGCTTTATCTGGTGGTATTTTATCATCAATTGGTAGCATGATTAGTAATTTAGGTGCTGCTGGAGGTTTCTCTGGTGGAGGAATGCTAAAAGCACTTGGTATTAGTGGATATAGCAAAGTAGCACGTGGTGGTGGATATACTGGTATTGCTACTTCAGGAAGCTCATTATCAGAATCTGGTTCTTATGTCGGAAACTCTGAAAGTAGTGCTGTCTTAGAAAAAACATATGATACTGCTGATAAAGAAAAAGAAAAAGTTGCGCCAAAAGAGGAAGATACATTTGATATAGAGAAACTATACACTGCTGATAGAGGTGTTGCAAAAATCTATGATCTACTTGCCAGTATAGTTAATGGTACTGCAGCTATTAATGTTAAACGTAGTGATGGCCTACCTTGGAGTAGTGTTGCAACTGGTGGAGGTTTATAATAAATGTTTACATTTAATAATGAAACAATATTTACAGGATATATAAAGCAATTGCTTTCTGATTTTAACTTACCAAAATATAGAGTTTATACTCAAGCAGATGCTAAATATCATGAAGAAGCTGTTAAGCATAATGCAGAACATCCTGATGACCTATGGCCAGAAGAATCTATCAATATTATTGAAAGTAAAAACTCATCAGCAAGTGGTGAGTCCTATACAAGATATATTAACTATATTAAAGAAAATTCTATTAAGCGTTATATTAAAGAAAATAATACATTAGTATGAAAAACTACTAAATGGCACTATCATTATAATAAAAAAGAACTTAATGAGACAAAAAATCTTGTTGTTAAAAGTAATATATATGATAGCTATACACATGAATATTTGGGAGACTACCTTAGATTTCAAAGAGACTATAATAATTTAGATCTAATGTCAATGTACAACTGTTTTAGTAATGTAATCTGTCATAACTTATTTATAAATCATAATGAAGAAAATAAAATAAACTTTACTTTTGACTCAGACAATAAAAATTATAAGATATATATTGTACCTGTAAAGCTATTTAAAAAATATACTATTGCTATTGACTCTGCTGAGCCTATTGAAATGTGCTGTTCATTTTATTCAAAGTACTACCAAAAAGAACTTGACTATGATTATAAACAGACAAATGCAACACTTATTCCAAATTTTGAAGAAACAACATATATAAAATATAATTCAATGACTTATAGTAATCCAGTTGTATATGATAAGCTATGAGTTAGTATGGATAAAAAAAATGGTGCTCTTGTAGAAAAGTTTACAAATGATGATGAAAGAACAATTATTGTTCAAAAAGAAAATGATTTAAAATTATTTATTAAGGTACCACTAAACAATAATTCATCTATTACTATTCTAGAGGGTGATTACACAAACTATGGTAGTAAAGTATTAGAAGTTATTGGGGCAAATGCTAGAATTACAGAAAATAAAAGTATTACTAATTTCAGTAGCGATTATGAATATATTAGAAATCCTGTAGAAAACTCTGAGGAAGAATTTATAGTAAATTCATATTTTGATGATAAGTATGTTCCTACAACATCTAATCAACCATTAAAACCAATATGCAGTTTACAGTTATTGGCCGGTAATACAGGTATAAGCCACCCTTTTGCAGATAGACTTTTAGAATACCTTCTTGAAAATGTAATTACTCATTTAGATGAAACAACAGATAATATTAAGCGTGTTCAAGAGGTAATTGGTGAGTTTAAAAATAGTAATTTACCAGAAAGCCATAAAAAATCTATTACTCTAGATGGTATTTGAGATGATAGCTTTAAACATTACTTATACCAGAGTATTACTAATAATAACTCAATTCAGCCAAATGATAAGCAAGATTTGCTTGGCTATGTTGATAAAACAGCTGAAAAGAATTACTCTGCTGGCGATATTACTATTTCAAATGTAGATATTTATCCAAATATTTACAAAAGTAATAAGAAATAATGGAGGTAGAATAAATGGCTAGAAGATGACCAAATATTGATAAAAGTAGTGGTAAAAAGTCAAACTTTATTTTACCTGATAACTATATTTATATTTCACATTTAGATGATATTGGTGGAGAAGAATTTAAGTTTTGGATTTTGCCTTTTTATCCAGATTCTTTTTCTGATACAATGCAGTCTACTTTTAACTCAACTACTGCCTTAGGTAGAAGTGCCCCAGTTTATACATTTAGCAATGCTGGACCAAGAACTGTCCGTATTGAGATTAAGCTTCACAGAGATATGATGGATGATGCTAATGCTGGCATTAGTAATGTCCGTTTACAAGATGGTGATGATTATATTGATAGTTTAATTAGAGCTTTACAATCTATAGCAGTTCCTAAATATAATCTATCTAATAAAGCAGTTGAGCCACCACTTGTTGCACTTAGACTTGGTAAACAATTATTTGTTAAAGGTGTTGTCACTAGTGGTATAGGTATTACTTACTCTAAGCCAATCCTTTCTAATGAAAAATATGCTCAAGTTAATTTAAGCTTAGAGATTGCTGAAGTTGACCCATATGATGCCACTGAAGTATTTAAAAATGGTTCTTATAGAGGAGAAGTAAGAACACTTAGAGATGGTGCCTTAACATATTGGGGCATAAAGGAGAATGATTAGTATGGATACACTCAAGAATAAAAGATTTGAAACTTATGATTATACATCCAGATATACTGGCGTGCCATACTACTTTGATACTTTAGATAATAAAGAAGTTTATGGTATTGGAACTAATATGCTAAAAAATATTTCTTATGTCTCTCATAAAGTATCTGAGTTCGATAACCTTGACTCTTTAGCACTTAAATACTATAATAACCCAACTTACTGGTGGATTATTGCTTACTATAATGATATTCAAGATGCCTTTATTAGACTTATTGACTACTTTGATGTAATTCAAATTCCATCAATTGCAAGTATTGAATTTGGAGAACTTAGATAATGCCAAAATTTAGTGAACAAAGAAGATCACTATTATCTAGCCAAGCCAGAATACAAGTACCATGAATTAAAGTTAAAATTGGTGCTTATACTTTTGGTGTTTTTACTAAAACTACAAGAGAGCTTGCAAAGAATGATGCAGGCTTTTATAAAGCATATAATGTTCAATTTCCAAACTATGTTAGATCTTTAAATATAGTTAAAATTAATGGGCAAGTTAACCAATATACTCTTACTATAGATTATCCAGTTAGAACTGAGGATGACCCAAACTTTTTTGAAAAAGTATTTAGTAGTGTGAGTAATACACGTAAAATAGTATTTACTTATGGTGATGCTTCTATGCCATCTTATATTTATAAAGATGAAGAAGCAACTATTACAGATGTTCAACAAAGTTTTAATTTTGGTAGTGGCGGTAATACATCAGCTGTTATTACATATTTTGTAAAAGCAGTTAGTGGTGCTAAACTAAAAGCTGCTGGAAATATGAGTTTCCCAGGAAAAAGAGCAAAACCAAGTGATGAGATTAAAAAGCTTTTTAGAAATAAAGCCTCAGGTTTGCAGGATGTTTTTACTGGAATGAACCTTAAAAACCTTAATAAACTTGTTGCTGGTGATGACCAGGTTGTTGAGCTAGAGGCTAAGTTAAATATTTCTGCCTTGGACTATATTAGTTATCTTGCAAGCTGTATGGTTCCAGTTGGACAAACCTTAAGTAATATTAGTAGTGATATTTATATTTTAACTATTTATGATGATACTACTTATGATAAATTATACAATGACTATGATAATAGAGTAACTACAGGCCCATACTTTAAAGTTACTAGAACATCATATATTTCTCAACAGTCTGATGCATTTGAATTAGATATTGGCTTTAATACTTCTACTATTGTTACTGACTTTAGAATTAATAACAATGAGAACTATTCATTATACTATAACTATCAAGGTAATTTAACACCAGATGAATATGTTAGAAGATTGAATTCAGATGGTAAATGAGAAGATATTTATGCACCTGTTTCTACCTCCAAGAATAGTAGATTTGAAACTAGACCTGAAGATATTACTTGATGGACAAAAATTACTAAATATCCAATTAGTGCCACTGTTACTATTCAAGGTTTAGTTAGACCTGCAACACTTATGACTTACCTTAGATTAAATACTATTTTCCCAGGTGGGCATAAACATATTAGTTCTGGCTTATATATTATTACAAAACAAACTGACAACATTGATGGTAATGGGTATAGAACAACTTTAGAAATGACTAAGATTGCTGGAGATAACTATATCAAAACTAATCCAAAAGGCTAACTAAAAATAAAAAGAGTCTTTTACTAATAAGGCTCTTTTTTAATGCTAAAATAATTTGCTAAATTATTTGATAACTAGCATAATCACATATATGAATAGGAGATTTAATATATGGCAAGTATAGAAAGAAAAAGAGTTACACTTCACCCATTAAAAGAAGATGGTTCAGTTGATCCAAGAACCTGTCTTTATCCTAAGACTTTCGTTGATGGTATTGTAGACAGAAATGGTAATGAGGTTGACATTGCTACACAAGAAGAATTAGATTTAGCTAATACAAAAATTACTAGTATTGAAAGCACTATTAGTGAAGAAGTCATTCCAACATTAGCAACAAAGCAAGATGAATTAGTTTCTGGGGTTAATATTAAAACTATTAATAACCAGCCGATTTTAGGTGATGGCAATATTGAAGTTGCCACTGACTTATCAAACTATGTTGATAGATCCTCAGACCAAACTATTGAAGGTGATAAAACTTTTGAAAATATTACTATACATAATGATACAGCGGTTTTTAATGGTGAAGCAATTATTAGAGGAAACTTATTAGACCAAGAAGGAAAAGTTATACCATTAAAAGAGCTTTCATTTGCTAATAGCCTTGAAAATGGTGGTGGTAATAGCTCTCTTATTCAAACAAATATTGCTTTATCTAATGTTGAATGATCTTCATCAGATGAATCAGTTGCTATAGTAGATCAAGAAGGTAATATTGAAGCTGTTGGAATTGGTGAAGCTACTATTACTGCTATTAAAGAAGGAGCTGAAGCTACTTGTGATGTGACTGTTACTGCACCACTAAGACGTCTTTTAAGAAAAGCTCCAGGAAGTGATATTGGTTTAGATGGCTATGAAATCATCACTAGTACATCTGAAATATCAAGCAGTGATCAGATTTATATGATTGCTATTGATGCAGATGCATATAAAAAACAATTTGGTGGTATTGATGGTAACATTGGTTCAGCAGTTGATATTGAGACTGGCGTTGAATTATCTATACCTCTAACTATTGAACAAGTTGAAGATGAAGATTATTACACTATTAGTTATGAAGCTGGTACACTTTGGTGTGGGTCAAATAAAACACTAAGAGTTTCAAATAATATTACTGAAAACAGTAAATGGGCAATCAGCTTTAGTGAAAATAATGCAATTATTACAAATAAAACAGATGATACATGAAAAATTCAATATAATGCAAATTCACCACGTTTTTTAGTTTATACATCAAACCAAGCACCAATAATGCTTGTTAAAAAGTCTGGTGGACCAGTTGTTCCAGTTGAAAGTATAGAATTAAGTGAGGATGCTTTAGTATTAGAATCAGGCGAAACCTATACTCTTACTGCTGAGGTTAGACCAGAAGATGCCACTGAAAAAGGTGTTAATTGGTCATCATCAAATTCAGAAATTGTTTCAGTTGATAGTAATGGTAATCTTACTGCTGGTTTACTTAATGTAACAAGTACAGCTACAATTACTGCTACAACTCAAGGTGAAACTGAACAAGGTGAACACTTATCAGCAACTTGTCTAATTACTGTAGAAAAACAACATGGACCAGCTATTAAATTAAGTGCAAGTCATTTAAGCCTTAGAGTTGGAGATACTGCTAGACTTACTGCTAAATATATTCAAACAAATGTTGCTAATGGTGATTTAGCTATTGCTTTAGGTCATTCAAACACTGTTTCTGGAAATTGTTCAGTTGCTGTTGGTAATAATTTAAATATTGCTAGACCTGAGCAAGTAGTTATTGGTAAATACAATAGAAATAAAGATGATACTATATTTGAAGTTGGTAATGGTACATCTGAAAATAGAAGTAATGCCTTAGAGGTTTATGCTGATGGTAGTGTAAGAGTTTATAAATCGCCATCAAATAATAATGATATTGCTAATAAAAACTATGTTGACAATATACCTCTTAAAACTATTAATAATGAATCTATTAAAGGTTCTGGTAATATTGATATTCAAAGTGGAATTCAGTATGGATATTATGTAAATAATGGATATAATAAGTTAATTTATATTGGAGAAGATGAAGTTCCACAAGATTATCAAGGAATTGCTTATGATTTTGAACCAGATGGATTATATATTGAGTACTATGAAAATGGTGATTTTGTTAATAATACATATTATGGTTATGATGGTGCTTCAGAAGTTCGACCTTCAGCATTAGATGGTCTTACTCATTCATTCGACGAACTTGACTCTACATTAAAAGCAATTGTTGATGATGCTATTGATGGTGGTTCTACTTCTTGCACTGAACAACAATGGAATACTATTAAACAATTATTAGATAAAACACTTTATCTTAGTTATGAAGGTTTATCATTGATTAAGGGTGCATCTAATGGAATTGATACCTATATGTTTGGTTGTCGTGGAGCAAATTATGGATATACATTTGAAATATACTATGATGTTCCATCAACTACATTAAATATGTATTATGAAGAATTATAATATCCTTAAGTAACTCTTCACAGGAATGATTAGTCTGAAATGATTAGTCATTCTTACTGAGGAGTTATATCCTCGATACTATAAAAATTTATATGATTAACTTAATTCAATGATCAGCTAAAGAAATTGTTCAATGTTTTAATGAATGCATTGATATTTTAAATAAAGCAAAAAATATTAATATTACTTTAAATTATGTTAGACTAAGTAATTCTAGTACTCTTCATAAGTCTAAACTTCCAGATACTGGAGATCTGCTAACTATTAGTATTAAGTACAATGAAAAATCTAATGGTGCTAATTGACTAAGTTTTTATATTCCTTGAAGTGATTTATTAAGATCATTAAAAGCAGAGGGTTTTTATGTAAAAGAAGCAGAGGATAACAGTGAAGCTATTTTAGACATGAAGATGGCTTTATTAAATGACAAAGTTAAACTAATAGTATATAAACATATTATTAGAAGAATCTTTAAGGCATATGAAACAAATAGATTTTAATACCAAAAAATAAGCATAGGTGCACAAAAATAAATACTTATGCCTAAAAAATAGTATAAACTATAATGCTATTTAAAGTTAAAAATACTTGAAAATAGTATTATTTTTTATTTATTATAAAATGTATAATATAATATGATTAATCAAGAATTAGCGGCTTGTGTTAAAACATGTTTAGATATTCTTAGAAGTAGTAAGAATAAAGTTTTAAATATACTTGATATTACTACAGATTGTTTTTCAAATAAAGAATATTATGTTATTTCTTTATTTGAAAATAAAGAAGATGATAAAATGTATGTTAGACTTATGTTAGAATATGACCATGCTAATTTAGTTTATGACTGTGATAAAATAACATTGTGTAAACAAATCTTAGAAAAAATTGCTGAAGCTTATAAAAATGCTGAATATGAATATATATCTCTTAAAGAATTAGAAAAGCAACAGTCAAATGTTTTTTATAATAATGCTAACAATAATACTAGCGCTAGTATATTAACAAATGATGGTACATGGCGGCAAGTATGGCAGCAGCCTTGTATGACAATGACACAAGCAGATTATAATAGTTTATATGGTGCAAATGCAACAATTAATAATACAAGCTATAGTATAACTTATAATAATGAAAATGGTAGATTTGATATTTTTGAAGAAATTGATGAAGATTAATTAGCTACCAAATCAACTAATGCCAGCTAGAAAATAGCTGGTTTTTTATTGCTAAATTATAATAGTTATGCAAAGTTATACATATGATGTTTCAGCAACAATAGACCAAAAAGTTGGTGTAATCGGTGGTTCTACTACTATAAGAATTGATACGAATGCTCTTTGCGCTGATGTTGTAAAGTGCCTTACTATTCTAGTTAAAACACATCAAAATTTTCCATATGCGCCATCAACAGCTCAAGTTAATGCAGAAACTAGATGAATTGATATTTTTGCTTTAAACTGGCTTATTAAAAAACCTAACTTACACGCTATAGTATTCTGGCAAAGTGTTGATGAGATTTGTGATTTAAAAACTATTGCAGAAACTCGAGAAGTATTTCCAAACTGCCTAAGTGAAGAAAAGAAACTTGATTTTCTAAAACTTATTATTAAAAAGATTTGAGTGGAATGTAAAAAATAATGGCTGGTAGAAGAATAAAAGAAATTAGTGGTAGAGGCTTTAATGAAAATGAGCTTGATGATGAAAATAAATCATGGAGCTGTACTTTTATTTATG
>AUXO015035369.1_pt1 | contig 25853 bp, 25 predicted proteins | sample 768731 | NCBI WGS metagenome assembly AUXO01 (sample SAMN02715735, study PRJNA202380) | gut metagenome | biome: sheep rumen | host: Ovis aries | place: New Zealand: Palmerston North | reverse complement strand
ACCGGCTATGTCGGTATGAGTATCGCCACACTGTTGGCGCAACACAATCATGTCACAGCAGTAGATGTAATCCCCGAAAAGATAGAGAAGATCAACAAGAAGATTTCCCCTATTCAGGATGATTACATCGAGAAGTATTTGGCTGAGAAGGAACTCGACCTTACAGCCACACTCGATGGCGCAGCAGCTTATAAAGATGCTGACTATGTTGTCATTGCTGCCCCTACCAACTATGACCCACAGAAGAACTTCTTTGATACCCATCATATCGAGGATGTCATTAACCTTGTGTTGAGTGTCAACCCTGATGCCGTGATGGTTATCAAGAGCACCATCCCTGTGGGCTATTGCCGCTCGCTGTATGTCAAGTACGCTCTTAAGTTTTTGACTGACCCCGATCTGAAGGGCAAGAAGTTCAATCTCCTCTTCTCGCCTGAATTCCTGCGCGAGAGCAAGGCCCTATATGACAATCTTTATCCTAGCCGTATCATTGTAGGTTATCCAAAGATTTTCTCTGCTGACAGAAATAAAAAGTGGGACGAAGAGAATGCAGCAATTACTGCCATTGGCAATCCTGAGGCAGAAGAAAAGGCCAAGACCTTTGCGGCTTTGCTGCAACAGGGTGCGATAAAGGAGAATATCGACACCCTGTTCATGGGCATGACCGAAGCCGAAGCCGTCAAGCTCTTCGCCAATACCTACCTCGCCCTTCGTGTAAGCTACTTCAATGAGCTTGACACCTACGCTGAGGTAAAGGGACTTGACTCACAGGCTATCATTTCCGGTGTTGGCTTAGATCCACGTATCGGTACACATTACAATAACCCCAGCTTTGGCTATGGCGGCTACTGCCTGCCCAAGGATACCAAGCAGTTATTGGCCAACTATGCCGACGTGCCACAGACCATGATGACAGCTATTGTGGAGAGCAACCGCACCCGCAAGGACTTCATTGCCGATGAGGTGTTACGCAAGGCTGGTTATTACGAGGGTAGCAGCCAGTGGGATGCTCATCGTGAACAGAAATGTGTCATTGGTGTGTATCGATTGACAATGAAGAGTAACTCTGATAACTTCCGCCAGAGTGCCATTCAGGGCATCATGAAGCGCATCAAAGCCAAAGGCGCCGAGGTCATCATCTACGAACCCACCATCCCCGATGGCGAGTCCTTCTTTGGTTCACAGGTTATCAACGACCTTGATAAATTCAAGGCTCAGAGCAAGGCTATCATCGCCAACCGCTATGATTCTTGCCTCGACGATGTGATTGAAAAGGTCTATACTAGAGACATCTTCAAACGAGATTGACACATCATCCATCATCCTTCAGACCTCAGACATCTACAGGTTTATACAAGAGATATTTTTAAACGTGACTGACCGCGTTTAGTAGAATCATAGCAGGAAGGTAAAATGTCTGCAATCAAAGAAAATACAAATAATACCAAACGAATTGCCAAGAACACATTGGTACTTTATGTACGATTGTTATTCCTAATGCTAGTGACACTCTATACAAGTAGAGTGATATTAGATGCATTGGGAGTAGAGGACTATGGTATATACAATGTTGTTGGTGGATTCGTTTCAATGTTTGCACTTATTAGTGCAGCATTGACAAGTGCATGCACTCGCTTTCTTAATTTTGAATTAGGTAAAGGTGACCCTGAAAGGCAAAACATTGTTTTCTCAACAGCTGTTACTATACAATGGGGATTAGCAATATTTGTTGCAATTTTGTCTGAGGCTATTGGAGTATGGTATGTAAACAATGTTATGGTTTTGTCACCAGAACGATTGACAGCAGCAAATTGGTGTTTCCAGTTCTCTGTATTTAATTTCTGCATGAACTTGATAACGGTTCCTTATAATGCCAGCATCATTGCACATGAGAAGATGAAAGCTTTTGCTTATATAGGTCTTTTTCAAGGTCTTGCACAACTGGGTATTTCTTTTCTTGTTTATATCGAACCGTTTGATCGTTTGGTGTTCTATGCTTTACTATTGATGATTCTCCAATTTTTGACACGATATATGTACCAAGTGTATTGCAGGAAGCACTTTGAAGAATGTCATTATCGATTTGTGTTAGATAAGCCTCTACTTAAACACATGTTCAGTTATTCATTGTGGCATTTAATTGGAAATGGTGCAGCTGTATTGAAAAATCATGGCGTCAACCTCGTACTTAATTATTTTTTTGGACCTGCAGTCAATGCAGCACGCGGCCTCGCAAATCAAATAGATGGTGCCGTTAATCAATTTGTCGGTAATTTCATGCTGGCAATGAATCCACAGATTACACAATCTTATGCAAAAGGTGATTTGAAGTATATGTTAAATCTCATCAATAAAGGATCTAAGTTCTCCTTTTACTTGGTATTGATACTATCCCTGCCAATTATAATCAATGCCCATTTTATAATAGGTATATGGCTAAAACAAATACCTGAGTACACTGTGATTTTCACACAGCTAACACTTATTGTAATGCTGTTCTCTGCTTTATCAAAACCGCTTATTACTGCACAAAATGCTACAGGAAATGTTCGAGATTACCAACTTGTAGTAGGTGGAATAAATTTATTGAATCTTCCTGGTAGCTTTATTTGTCTATACTTTGGTTGCAACCCTCAAAGTGTAGTTGTTGTGGCAATAATAGTTGAGGTGATTGCTTTTATGGCGCGCGTTTTTATGCTTCCCAAGACTATACCGTCTTTTAATCCCTTAACATTCTTGAAGAATATTGGATTAAAATGTCTATTGGTTGCTGGTATCGCGGTGATTCCCGCAATCATAGTAGATTATTATTTGCCTGAGAACTTCTTTACATTTGTTTTTAATGTTTTATTCTTCATGTGCATATCTTCTGTGGTCATTCTTTATTTGGGATGTTCGTATAATGAACGAACTCTGATATTGTCAAAGGTTAAAGGTTTAAGCAGTAAGTTTCTAAAGCAATGTTAATATTCGAAAATGTTACCGCTCAACAGATATCTTGGGTTAAATCAAACAAGAAAAACTTAGAGAATCAATCTGGAATAAAGAAACTCTATTATCCTGAAACGCAGGATGAATTGAAAGACCTTATCATGACGCTCAATAATAATCATGAGCAATATGATATTATTGGTTATTCGTCCAATACGTTATTTTTACCATCATACACTGCCGACAATGTCGTCTGTACAAAAAACGTTAACTCATGGAAAGATACCGACAATGAATTTGTTTGTGATTGTGGAGTGGCTATTGGTAAAATAGCCAAGTATGCCATTGAACAAGGATATATCGGCTTTGAAGGCTTAACAGATCTTCCCGGCACAGTAGCAGCTGGGATTTATGGAAATTGCGGATGTCGTGGATGTTCGGTAAATAAAGTCGTCGAGTCATTCAGCCTACTAACACCAGACAACAGAGTCGTTGAACTCACACCACAACAGCTTGATCTAAAGTATCGGAGTTCTTCATTAAAGAGGCATGAGATTCAGGGCGTAATACTTCAAATAAAACTAATACGCAATATTGGTAAAGCAGAGGAATTAATTAAGATTGCAGAAAAGAACCATTTAATCAGAAAAAAAAATCAACCTTCAGGTGCGAATAATCTTGGCACTACTTTCAACGGAGGAAATAATTATACAATCAAAGGACTTGCTTTTACACTGTTAGAAAAAACTATTCAGTTTTTCTTATGGACTTCTGATAGAAGAAGATCATATCCAAAGGCTTTGAGATTGGTCGGGAAGGCTAAATTCATACCTTATTTGTTTAATCCAAAGAGGTACATGTTTACTGATGAGAAGTCTCATATTTTATTTGATGAATACTGTTCTTTTCTGGAGTCTTTATATAAAGATTCCAGATTGGAGATTGAAATAAGGAAATAAATGAAAATAGGAATCTTAACATTTCACCGTACATTAAATTATGGAGCATGTCTCCAAGCTGTTGCCACACGTGTAGTTTTGGAAAAACTTGGTCATGAGGTGCACTATGTAGATTATTGGCCAGATTATCATTCGATGAAATATGAAACTTTTTCTTTAAAAAGTTTGAAGTATTTTAGAATACCTGGAGGTTATGGGTATATTGTTGATTCAATAAAGCACTATAAATACAAGAAAGAGCGTATAAACAATTTCAAGCCATTCTTTGAAAAATACATATATCCTTATTGTAGTAATGTAAGAGAAGAATTCGATGTTATTGTTTATGGAAGTGACCAAATATGGCGTAAACACTCAGGGATAGGCGATTATAATCCCGTTTATTTTGGCGCTAATAATTTTAGAACCAAAAGCCATGTCGCATATTCTGCAAGTATGGGGAAATTGCCATCGACAGATAGAGATAAAGAAAAGGTGAAAAAGCTTGTAGCTCATTTAGACAAGATTGCGGTAAGAGAAGAGAACCTAAAGGAGTTGCTTCAAAGTTTAGGATATGATAATATTCAAGTTACTCTTGATCCAACATTGTTATTGGATAAAAATGAGTGGGAGAATTTCGTGCCTTTCAAACCACTTGTCCATTTCAAATATATGTTACTTTATAGTATAGGGGTCAGCCCGTTTGATGTCAAAAAAGTAAAACAATACGCAAAAGAACGTGGGTGCGAGTTAGTCATTTTAACAGGAACTGCAGCGCAGGAATCAACAGAATATTTGCATACAACTGAGGGCCCTTGTGAATTCTTAGATTTAATAAAACACGCAGAATGTGTTTTTACATCTTCTTTTCATGGTTTGGTCTTCTCCATTATATTTGAAAAAGATTTTTTTGCATCGTATTACAATAATTCAAATAGAGCAGAAACACTGCTCAATAGTGTTGCTATTGAGAATCGTATAATCACTCCTCACTCAGATATACCATTATTACCTCCTTTGGATTACAATCGTATAAATAATAAATTGCATCTTTTAAAAAATAATTCTATTGAATATTTAAAACAATTGAGTTAAATATATAAAATATGGATAAGCCATTAGTTTCTGTTATAATTCCTACTTATGGAGGTGCAGAATATTTAAAAAGGTGTGTTGATAGTGTTTTAGCACAAACATATCCTAACATTGAGATAATTGTTGTTGATGATAATGGCCTAAATACCCCCAATCAATTATTGACAGCAAAAGTTATGGAGGAATATAAAAATGTTCCTTCTGTTAAATATGTTTGCCACGAGGTTAACATTAACGGATCAGCCGCAAGAAATACTGGTGTAAAAAATTCAAAAGGCGAATATATTGCATTATTGGATGATGACGATATTTTCTTCCCAACCAATATAGAAGAGCATATGAAAGTACTTCCAAATCTGGATGAGTCCTTCGCTCTGACATATTGTTCAGGGATAGATGAATTTACGGATACAGGTGTAAAGCGTAAAATGATAAAGACATTTACTGGGCAAGATCTTTATGCCATTTTAATGCATTATGTCACAATAAGTAGTACTACCATCTGTATTAGAAGAACAGCATGGGAATCTCTTGGTGGCTTTGATGAAACATTCAAAAGACATCAAGATATGGAGTTTACGGCAAGAGTAATGGCAAAATATAAAGTATATGCTCTTCAACATATTGGATATAAGAGGTTTAGAATTCAGCGTAACCTTCCAAAAGATCCTGCAGTAAAAAAGATCTATATAACGCATTATCTAAATAGATTGATGCCGATAATAGATACACTTCCTAAAGACAAAAGAAAAGATGTTCAAATAAAGAACAGATTTGGTATCTGTTTAGCTTATTTGAGGAAAAGACAATTCTTAATGTTTGTAAAAGAGTGGTTGGAAGTGCGACCTGGATATAGAGGCTTCTTATATCTTTATCAATTGGTATATAGTGGGATAAAACACAAACGTTATGAATTATAAAAAAAAGATACCTTTTACGACATTTCTTGCTTCATTGATAGTCGCTTTTTTTGTTGATATAAAGTGCATAAACTATATATTAAAGGCAATGGTCAATGTTGAAGAAGATAGGGGGTTTATGCCAATTTTATATTCAATTATTGGTGCCACCATATTGTTTGTGGCAATTATACAAAAAACCAGTCTGTCTAAGATTAATAAATATGTAATTTTTATTTCGCTTTTTATAGTTGCTTGGTTTCAATATACAAATATGACAATAGGTGTACCGCGTGTTCCATTTCAGTTTTTATGTGTTTTTACATTATTGGCCTTTGTGGCACCATCTATTGTTCAAATTAATCCAAAGACATTTATAAAATCTGTGATGTTGTTGCCATCTATTGGCATTGTTTATTCTTCAAGCATTTTCTCAACTCAAGATAGTGCAAATGATACTATTTCAATGCAAATTAGTTATGCTTTTTTGGTACCAGTTATAGCATCCATTATCTATTTAAAATTGTACTATAAACATGAAAATCGTAATTGGAAAATTATAGGAGCTCTAGCAGTTTTAATTAACAGTTTATATTGTTATCAAATGTTGTCTTTTGGTTCTAGAGGTCCATTCTTGTGTATTATCTCATTACTATTGTATTTTGTCTTGGTAAAAAAACGTAATGGTTCTGGTGTAAGGTTACAGAAAAGCAAGTCACTTTTTATATTAATATTATTTTTCTTTATTTCAATATTCATTCTTGAGACTTTAACTTTAATAAGTTCTGCTTTACATGCAGTAGGTTTAAATTTAAACGTTATCGACAAGAACATTGTGAAGATACATGAGACAGGAGATATCTCAAATGGACGTGATTATATAGCTGGATTAGCTGTTCAAGAGATTTATAAAAATCCGATATTGGGCTACGGATTAGATCAGTTTGAAAATAATACGGGCATAGTTTATCCGCATAATTTTATTCTTCAGATTTTGTATGATGGTGGTTTAGTATTTTTTTCTTTATTATTAGTACCAGTCATTTATAAATTATATAAAAGAATAAAGACATGTGATGAGAATGAATATTCTTTAATCCCTTTTTTCTTTTTTATATCTGTACCAGGAGCATTGTTGTCTTCTGATTTATGGTACAATGAACGTCTGTGGATTTTTTTTGGAGTTATTTTCGCCCCCTATTTTTTTTATAGAAAACTCAAAAAAAGTGTGTTATTCTAAGAATTTAATAGTAACAACAAATCCATAAGTTTATAGAAATTAATATTATTATTTTTAACGATAAACAATAGTAGAGTACTATAGGAATAATATAACATAGATTAATAATAAAAATCAAAATAATATGACATTAGCAGTAATTCAGTCGAGACCATTAATGCGCTATAATGGAAAATTCTATTTAGGAAATTATAGTGATTTTGTGAAATATGGTAAATTGTGTGATCAGTTTATTTATTGTGCATCAGTTATTGAAGTTGAAGATTTTGATACGGTCAAAAATTTAAAACCTCAGAGTGATTTTCCAAATTCTAGAATTGCTATTGTAAAAAGCTCACTAAGGGAGTTGTTTTCACCCAAACCATCTAATGTAAAGCTATTGAAAAATGTTATAAACGAAGCTGATGTTGTTGTAATTAAAACCCCTTCAATGACTACTGGTAAATGGGCTTATAAATACGCGAGGCAAATGCATAAAAAATGCATTTTAGAAGTTATAGCATGTGCTTGGGATAGTTTTTGGAATCATAGCATAAAAGGGAAATTAATGGCTCCTTATAATTTTTGGAATGCAAGAAAAATGATTGGTAGCGCAGAGAATGTTATTTATGTGACAGATAAATTTTTACAAAGACGTTATCCCACGAGAGGGCGAAGCATAGGTTGTTCAAACGTTGTCTTAGGTCCTGCAGATGAGACTATATTAATAGACCGTCAAGAGAGAATCAAAGCATTCAATCCCAAAGGAAGAATTAACATAGGTACTGCAGGAGCTGTATATGTCAAATTTAAAGGTCAACAATATGTAATTGAAGCAATGGCTCAGTTAGTGTCAGAGGGGTATGATTATCATTATTATTTAGCTGGTGGTGGAGATAATAGACGGTTGAAAGCGATTGCCGAAAAATATTTGTTGACTGATCGTGTGCATTTTTTAGGAATGGTCCCACGTGATAAGATGACAGACTTTTATAGAAGTTTAGATATATATATACACCCGAGTTTGGCAGAGGGCTTACCACGAGTATTGATTGAGGCTGAGAGACAGGCTCTTCCTGCATGTGGTGCTAATGCATCAGGAACACCTGAATTACTTAATGAAGAATTCGTGTTTAAAAAGAAATCTCCTAGTGATATATGTCGAATCTTGAAAAAGTTTTCAAAAGACGTAATGCTAGAACAGTCTAAGGAAAATTTTGAAAGGTCTAAACTCTATTCTACAGAAGTTTTGGATAATAGGCGTAAAGAATTTTATTCTGAAATAATGGCAAAAAAGAAATAGCAACTATTATGAAAGAAAGACTTATAGAATATGTAAAAGCCAATAGGTGGATATATGTCATTTATTTTTATGTGGCCTCTGCTTTTGTAAATATCTTACGATTGTTTGTTCAAACTGATAATAAACTCATTCTTTTTGTTTCTTATGGTGGGCGTCACTTCAATGATAGTCCTAAGTGCTTGTATGATGCAATGAAGTGTGATGACAGATATAAGGGATATAAATTAGTTTGGGCTTTCAGAAATCCCAATCAATTCAGTGAAGTCGAGAATAAGGTAAAGATAGATACGTTGTCATATTTCTTGACAGCATTAAAGGCTAGGGTGTGGATAACGAATGTACATATGGAAAGAGGACTGGATTTCGCAGGTAAACATACATTCTACTTGAACACAACACATACAGTTCTTCCTAAAATGATGGGTAAGCATGTTGTAGAAGCAGGATGTGAGAATTTCACTACATTTATTAGTAGAACAAAAATCAATTGTAGTTGTGCACAAAGTGAATACGAAAGGAAATTGCAGGCAGAAATATTTAATTTGCCTATTGATAAAATTGTAATGACAGGCTATCCGAAGAATGACATTTTAGTTCATTATCCACAGGAAAAGAAACTTGCTATAAGAAAAAAGTTAGGGATATTACAAAATAAAAAAATAATATTGTATGCACCAACATATAGGGATGAAAAGAACCCCAAGGTTGTTTGTGCTATGAATTTTGATACGTGGCAAAAAAAACTGGGTGACGAATATTTGATTTTGTTCCGCGCACATCCGATTATTGCCAGTATGATGAATATACCTCCAGATTCTTCTTTTGTCAAAGATGTAAGCAACTACCCTTATAACACTGATTTGATGGCTATATCAGATATGCTCATATCTGACTATTCTGGGATATTCTTTGAATATGGTGTCCAAGAAAAGCCAATGTTCTGCTATGCATACGACTATGATGAATATACAAAATCAAGAAAGTTGTACTTTGATATACGTAAGGAAATACCTGGTGGAATGATGAGTGAAGAGGAGTTGATAGATTATATTAAAGATGGAAACATGAAAGATATCATGAAACAAACGGCTGCATTCAGAAAAAAGTACATTACAGTATATGGTAATGCAACTGAATTATGTCTTAATATAATAGCAAACGCAATAAAAGATTAAATGAAAAAAGTCATAACATACGGAACGTATGATCTGTTGCATCAAGGGCATATAAATCTGCTTAGAAGAGCAAAAGAACTTGGTGATTATTTAATTGTTGGTGTAACCAGCGATAGTTTTGATCGTGATAGGGGCAAATTGAATGTCCGCAATAATGTCCTTGAGCGTGTAGAAGCTGTCAAAGCAACAGGCTATGCTGATGAAGTAATAATAGAAGATTATCTAGGACAAAAAATTGATGATATTCAGAAATATGATGTTGATATCTTTGCTATTGGTTCCGACTGGGAAGGAAAGTTCGACTACTTGAAAGAATTCTGCGAAGTCGTTTACCTTCCTCGTACTGAAGGAATCAGTTCAACTATGTTGAGAGAGGAATCAACGGATAATGTAAAAGTTGGCATTATAGGCTGTGGGCGAGTTGCTAAAAGAATGCCTGTAGAAGCAAGTGTGGTAAATGGTGTTGAGATTGTTGCAGCATATGATACCAATTTAAATGCAACAATGTCTATGTCGACTCTGTTTCCTCAAATTGTTGCTTATTCAAAACTTGATGACTTCTATGATGTTATAGATGCTGTGTATATATCTACTCCACATTTATCTCATTATTATTATATAAAACAGGCTCTGAAAGCGGGAAAACATGTGCTTTGCGAAACACCGATGGTTCTTAATGGAGAAGAAGCAAAAGAAGTGTATAGGTTGGCTGAAGAAAAAGGACTCATACTAATGGAAGCCAATAAGACAGCCCACTGTCCTGCTTTTAATCACCTTATGGTAATGATAAAATCCGGGGTAATAGGAGAGGTCGTTGACATTGAAGCTTCGTTGTCACAGTTGTTAGATAAAAACGGAAGAGAATTTGATAAGGAACAAGGTGGTGGTGCCTTGTTTGAACAAGGTAGTTATCCTTTATTACCTATATTTAAATTATGTGGTATAGATTATAAGAATCTTAATTTATACTCAAGAATGGATAAGGGCGTTGATATTCATACTAAAGGTGTTTTTCGATTTAAAAACGCAGTATGCTCCTTTAAGGTTGGGCTTGGTGTAAAAACAGAAGGTAGTCTTATAATTTCCGGAACAAAGGGTTATGCATATGTTCCTGCTCCTTGGTGGCTGACAGATTATTTTGAATTCCGTTATGAAGATCAAAATGATAACAAAAAGTTCTTCTATAAGTGGGATGGTTATGGGCTTCGATATGAGATACAGGAATTTGTAAGTAGTGTTTTGAACCATCGTTATTCCAACTCGAGATTACGCAGGCGAGAGTCTATTCAAATGGCTTTTGTTATGCAACAATTTATTGAAAAAAAGAATTTTTCGGAAATATAAGGTTAATAACTATAATAATTTAGACGGCTAATAGTTATGCTAAATCGTTTTATTTCTTCTTTTGATAAGGTTATATATACCAAATAGATTTCGGGTATTTTTATTGCGATTAGTTTACAGAGATGTTAGTAAAACGTGTAAATTATCTAAATGCCTAGAAATTGATTTAGATAAAAATCAATTAATTATTGGAGATAGAACTTATCTTGGTAAGGAAACTTGTATTGTTGGGCAACATGGAAAGGTTATTATCGGCAAAGATGTGATGATAGCGCATAGAGTTAATATTTGCGTGGCCACCCATCCTATATGTGTTGGGGGGGGCAAAAGAGCCGGTAATACAGAATGGCATGATGTTATTATTGGCGACTACTGTTGGATAGGAACTGGTGCTATAATATTGCCTGGTGTTGTAATTCCTAAAGGATGTGTAATAGGTGCTGGTTCTTTAGTAAATAAGAGTTTAGAAGCTAATGGTGTTTATGTAGGAATTCCAGTAAAGCGGATTAAAGATTTAAAATAGTTATGATAAATTTTACAGTTGGGCCTGTACAGTCATCAGACGCTGTACGAGCCATTGGTGCTGAACAAGTGCCATATTTTAGAACACAAGAGTTTTCTGAAGTAATGTTGGAAAATGAGCAACTGATAAAGAAATTTGCTCATACCACAGATGATAGCCGTGTTGTTTTTATGACTTGCTCAGGATCTGGTGGCATGGAGTGTGCCATTATGAACACACTGACGAAGGAAGACAAGGCAATTGTAATAAATGGTGGTTCTTTTGGTGAACGTTTCGTAGAACTGTTGACATTACATGAGATACCTTTTACAGAGATAAAGTTGGAACATGGCAAGGCCTTGAAACCAGAGCATCTTGCACCATATGAGGGCAAAGGCTATACTGCATTCCTGTTGCAGAAGCACGAGACTTCTACGGGTGTTCATTACGATATTAACCTTGTGAGTGATTTTTGTAAGCGCAATAATTGCTTTATGATAGTTGACACCATTAGTACATTCCTTTGTGACCCATTTGATATGGCAGAACTGAATGCTGGTGTAATGATAACAGGTAGTCAGAAAGCGTTGGCATGCCCTCCTGGAATAGCAGTAATGGCATTGGCTCCATCAGCTTTGGAACGAATAGAGAAAACAAAGTGTTGTTGCCAATATCTTGATTTGAAGTTGGCATTAAAGAACCAAGAGAGAGGTCAAACGCCTTGGACACCAGCTGTAGGTGTGCTGCGTCAGATAAATGTTCGTTTGAATGAGATAGATGCAACTGGAGGGGATAAAGAAGAGATTAAGCGTACTGCTCATCTGGCTACATATTTTCGTAATAAATTGAAAGAACACAATCTTCCATTTGAGATTATAAGCGATTCATTGAGCAATGCTGTTACACCATTGCATCCCACAACGCAGTCTGCATACGAAATTTTCTTAAAGATTAAAGACGAGTACGGTATGTGGATTTGTCCTAATGGTGGTGATATGAAAGACACCATCTTCCGTGTCGGTCATATAGGTTACCTGACAGAGAAGGATTATGATCAATTGTTAGATGCTTTCCTTGATTTGAGAGAAAAGAAATTCATATAGGAAATGATGTGTTATTCCCATGTTTTTGTTAAAATATCCTCATAAAAATTGAAAAAGCATTTTAAATGGTTGTTCAACTCTTTTCTTTTTTTCGTTATATTGAATTATTTGACAGAATTATTTGCATTTAATTTATGCACTAAAGATAAAGATTGTCAATCAGACTTTTCAATAATGTGCTACAATGTAAAATGTCGTGATAGCCATTATAAAGACAATCAAATAGAAATAGCAAAGCAGATATTGAAAGAGTCACCAGATGTTGTGTTTTTGTGTGAATTTCATCGTTCTAAAAGCAGAGAGTTAGATTCAATTATGCGACAATCTGGAGAATATAAACAATATTATAGGAGTAAGTCGAATTGTATCTTTTATAGTAAATATGATATAGACAGTATAAAAGGTATTGATACACAAACGACAAATGGTGTCTGGGCAAAAAATAATTTAGTTCATGTTTTTCATCCGAAAGGTACAATAATTATTGTTGGTTGTCATCTCAGTAGCAGCAGAAAGGATATAATTGAAGGTTTTATAAACAGAGCCTCTGAAGCAGATTCTATATACAATGCACTAACCGATGAGAAAGTTCCTATTATTGTGATGGGTGATTTGAATGATGTTTCTGGTTCATACACTATAAGTCGCATTAAAGATGTAGGACTTTCTGATGCATGGTGGGAAGGCGGATTTGGATATGGCACAACTTTTCATAATAAGTGGCTTAGTCTAAGACTTGACCATGTATTATATCCAAAAGATAAATTGAAATTAGAAAGCATTAAGGTAATAGATTCTGATTTATCCGATCATAATGCTTTAATCGCAAAGTTTTCTTTTTGTAAAATTTGATTATATGAAAATTCTCGTATTGACCAATAATATTGGAGGCTTGTACAGCTTTCGCAAAGAAGTGATGCAGGCAATACTAAATGCGGGGCATAGTGTTATTATATCTGCCCCTTTTGATAAAAGGAGTAAATCCTTTGAGGAAATCGGTTGTAGATTAATTGATATACAATTCAATAGAAAAGGGACTAATCCGCTTAAGGATATTGGGTTGATGCTACAGTATAGAAGGCTTATAAAACAGGTGAAACCTGACATTGTGTTAAGCTATACTATTAAGCCTAATCTTTATGGCGGGATGGCATGCCAGTTGTGCGGAGTGCCACAGTTAGCTAACATTACAGGACTAGGATCTGCGGTTGAAAATCCTGGATGGCTCCAGCGCTTAACCATATTATTATATAAAGCTGGCCTAAGGAAAACAAAAACAGTTTTCTTTCAGAACAAAGCGAACATGGAATTCTGTCTGGAACACAATATGGTGAGAGGTAATGTGAAGTTAATACCAGGTTCTGGCGTTAACTTGCACTTTCATTCTTTGCAACCTTATCCTTCTGAGACAGAGCCAATATGTTTTATTTTCATAAGTCGTCTATTGCGAGAGAAAGGTATTGAAGAATATCTACTGGCAGCGCAAGAAATAAAGAGGAAGTATCCGGCGGTAGAGTTTCATATTTTAGGTTATTGTGAGGAAACTTATCAGAATCTAATCGAAAAATTGCAGAAAGAAGGTGTTATTATCTATCATGGTGCACAGCCGGATGTACGACCATTTATAGGAAAAGCATGGTGTACAGTACATCCTTCATTTTATCCAGAAGGGATGTCAAATGTGTTGCAGGAAAGTTGTGCTGCAGGAAGGCCAATCATAACGACAGACCGCCCTGGCTGTAGAGAAATTGTAGATAATGGGTTGAATGGATATATTGTGAAACAGCGCGATGGATATGATGTTGCTAGAAAGATAGAGCAGTTCATATCTTTGCCTTACGAGCAGAAGCGGGAAATGGGCTTGGCAGCAAGACGAAAAGTAGAGAAAGAGTTTGATCGCCAGTTCGTGGTTGATGCGTATATTAATGAAATAGAAAAGATAGCCAATGTATAAGAACTTTTTTAAACGTTTTTTAGATTTCTGGATTTCGCTGATAGCATTGATTTGTATTAGTCCTATATTACTGGTTGTTACTATCTGGCTGCATTTTGCCAACAAGGGGGCAGGGGCTTTCTTCTTTCAAGAACGACCTGGTAAAGATGCCAAAATATTCAAAGTCATTAAGTTCAAGACGATGACGGATGAGCGGGATGAGAACGGTAAGTTGTTACCAGATGCTCAACGCCTCACTAAGGTTGGTAAGTTTGTGCGTTCTACAAGTATTGATGAGTTGCCACAGTTGATTAATGTTTTGAAGGGTGATATGGCTTTGATTGGTCCTCGCCCTCTATTAGTAAAATACCTTCCACTATATAGCCCGGAACAGGCTCGGCGTCATGAGGTAAGACCAGGCATCAGTGGATGGGCTCAGTGTCATGGACGTAATGCTATCAGTTGGACTGAAAAATTCAAGCTGGATGTATGGTATGTAGACCATGTGTCTCTGATGACAGACCTGAAAGTCATTTTTATAACCATCAAAAATGTATTGATGAGGAAAGATATTAATAATGCAGACGGAAAATCCGCCACAATGGAAGCATTCAACGGCTCAAATTGAATTGTACAACAACGACATCCATAACGAAATTATAAGAATAATGAAAGATATAGCAATATTTGGAGCTGGCGGCTTTGGCCGTGAGGTGGCTTGCATCTTAGAGAAAATTAATGAGGTGGAGCCAACATGGAATCTGGTAGGTTTCTTTGATGACGATCCTGACCTTAAAGGTAAGATGATATCGCATTTTGCACCATGCTTAGGCGGTGTTGATGTGCTGAATGCCTACGACAAGGAGATAGGTGTTGCCATCACTATAGGCAGCCCCAAAACAGTGGAGAAGGTGGTAGGTAAAATTATCAATTCTAATGTTTGGTACCCGAACATTATCCATCCTAACTTTGTGATGGCCGACGAGCAAACATTCACCATTGGTAAGGGTAACATTATCCAGCGAGACTGTAAAGTAAGTTGTGATGTGACCTTAGGCGATTTTAATGTGCTGAATGGAAATACAGCTATGGGACATGATGTGAACGTAGGTTCGTTTAACGTGTTTATGCCCGCAGCACGTATCTCTGGCCAGACGAATATTGGTGATAAGAATTTCTTCGGAGTTGGTTGTATTGTTCTTCAACAGATGAAGATCGGAAATGAGATAAGGCTTGGAGCAGGTAGTGTGCTGATGACCAAACCTAAAGATGGTCTCCTCTATATGGGAAATCCTGCTAAAAAGACAGTGTTTTAACACGAATCATCACAAAATATATCATTAATATTAATATAAAAGAATTGAAAAATGGAAATTAAAGAGTTTATCCAGAATTTTGCTGATCAGTTCGATGAGACTGACGCCAGTGTGTTTACCCCTGAAACAGTGTTTCACGATTTAGACGAGTGGAGTTCGTTGATCGGTTTGTCGCTTATCGCCATGATAGATGATGAATATGATGTGACTATTAAAGGTGACGAGTTGAGAGCAGCCAAGACGGTGAATGATGTTTTTGAACTTGTAAAGAGTAAAAAGTAATGTATAATCCTTTTTCACTTGAAGGAAAAACTATCCTTGTTACAGGCGCTGGTGGTGGTATCGGTCGTGCCACCGCTATCGCTTGTTCTCAGATGGGAGCAACTGTTATAGGGACAGATATCAATAATGAAGCACTCGGTGAGACTTTGTCCTTGTTAAACAATGTGGGTGGAGTATGCCATCAGCAAATTGTGGCTGATTTGTGTAAACAAGAAGCTATTGATGAACTGGTTGCCTCTATCCCTAATATTGATGGACTGGTTTGTTGTGCAGGTATATCAAAAATACTGCCGATACAGTTCTTAAATGAGGATGACTTCAACAAGATAATGAACATTAATGCTTTCGCATCGATGTATCTTACACAAAAAATGTATAAAAAGAAGAAGATTAACAAAGGAGGCTCCATTGTTTTCGTTGAAAGTATCAGTGGAGTTAAGATGGTTTCGATGGGTGGTGTGATGTATGCGGTATCAAAGAATGCATTAGATGCTTTTATGCGCAATGCGGCCTTGGAGTTTGCTGCACGCAACATCCGTTCGAATAGCGTTAATCCAAGCCGAGTTAATACCAATCTGATAAAGAATAGTTCTTATTCAGAAGAGGATGTTGAGAAGGATATGAAAACTTATCCATTGAAACGATATGCAGAGCCAGAGGAGATAGCTAATAGTATTGTATTTCTATTATCGGATGCCTCCTCATACGTTACTGGCCATGCATTAATTGTTGATGGAGGCAAAACCTTAATGTAAAATGGGGAAAGTACGCCAAGCAAATATGGAGTTATTACGCATATTCGCAATGTTTATGATACTTGTGATTCATGCTAATATGATTTCTTTAATAAGACCCACATCTGTTGATTTTGAATCCAATCCTTTAGCAGTTTTTACAAGATACTTCATCGAGTCGTTCGGGATAGTTGGAGTTGATATTTTTGTTATGATTTCTGGGTGGTTCCTTATAAATACCAGGACGAAGAGTTTTATTTCTCTTGCATTCCAGATTTTGATGCTGTGGGGGGGAGTATTTTGTATTCTTCTCCTGTTAGGAAAAACAGATCTTTCAATTAAGAATATATTAGAAGTACTTGTTTTTACAAAGTGGGATTGGTTTATTAAGGCATATGTCGTTTTGATGATAATTGCACCTGTCTTAAACACATTTGTAAAGAATTCGACAGAGAAGCATCAACGCCTTGTTATACTTGGCTTTTTCGCTTTTTCGAGCACGTACGGATGGTTCGGAGGCGCGAATAGGTTTTTTGTGTATGGGTATGGCCCATTATTATTTATAGGTCTTTATATGTTGGCACAATATGCACATCAGGCGCAGAGGGAAGAAAGTATCCCAATCAACGTACGAAGGTTTTTTTGTCTAGACAAAAAGTATGATATTATGATTTTCGCAGGGTGTGCCATTCTAAATACATTAATAGCAGTTGGGGGGCTTATTGTAAGTGCTCGCATTTATAATGTTGTATATGCTTATACGAATCCGATTACTATTATTGGTGCACTGTACCTTTTACTTTTCTTTTCAAAATTGGATGTAAAGTCGAACAAAATTGTATCAATGTTAGCCACAGGATCATTCGCTGTCTACTTGCTCCATAGCCAAGTAGATTTGAGGCCTGTGTTTAGCAGCGGTGTACAATATATTTATAACTCTCATAATGGTGTTGGTTGTATCCTATTTGTATTTGTTTATCTCGTTTTAGTTTATTTCATTTCAGTAATAATTGATTTGCTGAGATTATGGTTATGGAATATATTGTGTAAAAAAAATAATATCGAATAAAATGTACGCAAGAACAATTGATTTTATAAAAGACCTCTATGGTTCACAGAACGTACCCTTGGCGGTTCCTAAGTTCATTGGCAATGAGAAGAAGTATCTTAACGAGTGTATTGATACTACATTCGTTAGTTCTGTTGGTAAGTTCGTTGATCGCTTCGAGGAGGATATGGCTGCATACACAGGCGCTAAGCGTGCTGTGGTATGTGTCAGCGGTACTAATGCACTCCACATGAGTTTGATGCTCGTGGGTGTGAAGCGTGATGACGAAGTACTTACCCAAGCACTCACCTTCATCGCCACCTGTAATGCTTTGAGTTACATTGGTGCTCATCCTGTATTCATTGATGTGGATAATAGCACAATGGGCCTTTCTCCTGATGCCATGAAGGAATGGCTTCAGAAAAATGCTGAGGTACGCAAGAACATTCGTATTAATGAACTTGATAAGAGCCATGATTTTGCATTCCAAGAGGATGAATATGCTTGCTATAACAAAAATACTGGTCGCAGAATCAAGGCTTGTGTTCCTATGCACACCTTTGGTCATCCTGTTCGCATCGAGGAGATTGCTGCCTTTTGCAAAGAGTGGCATATTGAATTGGTAGAGGATGCAGCCGAGAGTATTGGCTCAAAGTATAAAGGCAAACATACGGGTACTTTTGGTAAGGTTGGTGCCATCAGCTTTAATGGTAATAAGACTATCACCACGGGTGGTGGTGGAATGATGCTCTTCAATGATGAGGAGATGGGCGCATACGCCAAGCATATCACTACTCAGGCTAAGATACCCCATCGTTGGGAGTTCCGTCACGATCACATTGGCTATAACTACCGTATGCCAAATATCAATGCAGCTCTTGGTTGTGCTCAGTTAGAGAATCTTGACGCTTATGTAGCTGATAAACGTGCTACCGCTGCTGCATACGCTGAGTATTTCAAGAATGTTGATGGTATCGAGTTCTTCATAGAGCCAGAGAACAGTTTCTCTAACTATTGGCTGAATGTAGTTATTCTGCCTGACCATGACAAGCAGTTAGAGTTCTTGCAGGAAACCAATGACAATGGCGTAATGACCCGTCCTATCTGGGAACTCATGAACAGACTCCCTATGTTCGAGAACTGCGAGAATGACGGTTTGGAGAATACCATCTTCTTTGCGGATAGAGTGGTGAATATTCCAAGTAGTGTACGTTGCTTATAGTTGATATGAAGAAACCTTTAATTCTTGTTGGTGGCGGCGGGCATTGCAAGTCCGTATTAGAAGCTGCAGAGAGTGCTGGCTATAGCATCCTTGGAGTGCTAGATATGCCTGAAGAGGTTGGGAAGGAAATACTCTCTACCAAGGTGATTGGTACGGATGATAACATCCCTGCATACGTTGATAAGGCAGAGTTTGTCATTACCGTAGGCTTCATCAAGAATCCTGCCATCCGCATCAAATTATACAACAAGATTAAGGAGGCTGGCGGCAAACTTGCAACAATCATAGCTTCAACAGCCTACGTGTCTAAATATGCAGAAATAGGCGAAGGTACAGTAGTACTTCACCAAGCATTTGTGAATGCTGGTGCCAAGGTGGGTAAAAACGTTATTCTGAATACCGCTACCAATATTGAGCACGATTCAGTTATTGGCGACCACTGCCATATCTCTACAGGAACAATGGTGAATGGTGAATGCAAGGTGGGCAAGCGTTGCTTTATAGGAAGTCAATCCGTTCTTGCTAATTGCATTTCCGTTGGAGATGATATTATTGTGGGAGCCGGTTCTTTTGTGAGGAAGAACATTACAGAGAAGGGTATTTATTCAGGTAATCCTGCTATATTGAAGATTAAAGCATAATAAGTAATAGATAAAATGAGTAGTTATTCAGAACGGATACAGAAGAAGATTATTTCTGCTGACCAGACCATCATCCAGACTATGAAAGCGATGGATGAGGCCTTCACAAAGTTGTTCCTTGTATTTGAGGGTGAGAAGTTCTTGGGGATTATCACTAATGGTGATCTCCAAAGGGCTATTATTGCCAATATTCCTTTTGATACACCTATTGAAAGGATAGTAACTCGCGAGGGAAAACTCTTTGCACATAAGAGCGACGACAGGGAAAGAATAAAAGAGTGGATGTTGTCCAAGCGAGCAGAATTAATGCCAGTATTAGATGATAATGGACATCTTGAAGACGTTATTTTCTGGGATGATATACTTTCTGAAAAACCTTGTTTAGATAACCGTCCAAAGATTGACTTACCTGTTGTTATTATGGCTGGAGGAAAGGGGACACGCTTGAAGCCAATCACAAACGTAATACCCAAGCCCCTTGTGCCTGTAGGTGACAAGACAATCCTTGAAGTCATCATGGATCAGTTTGAGGGTATAGGTTGCCATAAGTTCTACATGTCTGTTAACTACAAGGCTGACATGATGAAATACTATCTCGGACAACTTGATCACAGGTATGACATTGAGTTCTTTATGGAGGATAAACCTCTTGGAACCATAGGTAGCGTATCTCTGTTGAAAGGTAAGATCACGACCCCATTCTTCGTGTCAAACTGCGATAGTATCAATGAACAGGATTACCGGGATGTGTGGGACTATCATGTGAATAATCACAATGATATGACTATCGTGACCATGGTGAAGAGTTTCAAGATACCCTATGGCGTGATTGAAACTGGTGAGGATGGATTGATGACCGCTTTGAAAGAAAAACCTGAGCAGACCTATCAGGTGAACACGGGGGTCTATATATTGAATCCTGAGTTGATTGACGAGATTCCTGAAGGAGAATTCTTCCATATTACTCATCTGATGGAGAAAGTTCAGTCACGTGGCGGACGTGTAGGCTGCTTCCCTGTAAGTGAGCATTCCTGGAAGGATATGGGTGAATGGCCGGAATACTTGAAGATGATAAACATATTATAAAAAAGGATATGAAATATAAGTTACTTATAGTTGCTTTCGATTGTCATAATTCCCATATGACAAGATTTGTATACAATCTGAAACAGGAGAACCCTGAAGCAGAGATACATTTTTTTACTGATAAAGAAAAAGAAGAATTACCAGAAGAATTAACAGGTAATGTTAGTAAGATACTCTATTTCAAGCAGGATAAATGTCAGGGGACAGTAGGTAAAATAAAGAGTATTATTTCATTAAGGAGGCAATTCAAAGAATTGTCAAAACATAATAGTTATGACATCGTAGATATTCATTTCCCCAAATTTTATATGGTAGTAGCAATGGGATATTTACGAAGGATGTCGAAGAAGGTTGTAGCATCGCCTTGGGGAAGTGATATCTTACGGGTTAATGGGATAAAATTCAGGGTACTTGCAAGTGGGGTGCTTAATAAATGTGATTATATCACTACCTTGGTCGATGGTAATCTTGGGAAGAAAATATTATCATATTTGCCAAATAGTAGAGATAAATTCTATCCTCAAGCATGGGGATCAGAAACAATAGATTATATAAACCACCATCTAAACGAGGTTGATACAATAGCTGCAAAGAAACATTTCGGTTTATCAGACAAGTATGTTATTACTTGTGGATATAATGCTTTCCGTGCTCAGAATCACGAGAAGATTATCGATGCTATTGTTCAAGTGCGCTCACAACTACCTGACAATTTGGCTTTATTATTTCCGGTATCATACGGTACTAACGACAAGGAAGAGTATGTCGCTGAATTGCGTGAAAAATGTAATAATCATAAATTGGATGCATTGTTTATGGAGGATTACATGTCTGTTCCTGATGTGTTTATGTTACGAATGGCAACAGATATGTTTGTTCATACACAAAATACTGATGCAGGATGTGCAAGTTTACAAGAATATGTATTGTGTGACAAAAAAATAGTTCATGGTAGTTGGATACGGTATCCAATGCTTGAAATATACCAACCATTATGCTATCATACTGCTTCTGATTTTTCAGTTCTTGGTGATGTGATAGTTGAGGCATATCGCTCGGCTCCTATTGAATTCTCAAAAGATGCAATAAGGTATATTCAATCAAACGGCTGGGAAGAAAAACGAAAAGGATGGAACGGCATGTTTGAAGAAATAGCTTTGTCAAAATAGTATTTTAGAAAATGGCAAGAAATGTAATTATAACAGGTTGTAACCGAGGTATTGGCAAAGCCATGGTAGAAGTCTTTGCTGCTTCTGGCTCCAACATCTGGGCGTGTGCTAGGAAGTCAACGACAGAGTATGATGCATGGTTGAAAGAAACAGCGGAAAAGGCTGGCGTTTGGATAAAGCCCATCTATTTCGAGTTGACAGATAAAGATGCTATCACTGCAGGCATCCAGTCCATCATAAATGATGGGCAGCCTATAGATGTGCTGGTGAACAACGCTGGTATTTCCACAGTGGGCCTATTAAGTATGAGCAAAGTGGAAGACATTGAGAATCTATTTGCTGTAAATTACTTTGCTATGCTGCGTATCATCCAGAAGGTTTCCAAACGGATGGCACGACAGAAGAAAGGTGTGATTATTAATATGGGTTCCATTGCAGGTATTGAACCGCAGGCCGGAAAGATAGCCTACGGTAGTAGCAAATCTGCTGTTATGATGATGACAAAATGCTTGGCCAAAGAATTAGGCCCGATGGGAATACGAGTGAATGCTATAGCTCCAGGCCCAGTAGAGACAGAAATGATTCACCAGTACAAAGATGATATTTTGAATAATCTGGCCTCTGAATCTGCGTTAAGGCGACTTGGTACTACGGTTGAGATAGCTCAGGTGGCATTGTTCCTTGCTTCGGAACAGGCTTCCTATATCAATGGTGAAATCATCAAAGTGGATGGAGGAAGATAGAATGAATAGAAAGATTCTTAATGAAGAAGAAATAAAGGCGATGTGCAAGCGCATGAGACTTCATGCGATGGACATGGCTTTGGCAGCGGGCAACAGAGGTGCTCATGTGAGCGGCAGTTTGTCGTGCATGGAAATCTATGCCGTGTTGTATGGTGCCATATTGAATTACGATTTAGATAATCCCTTGTGGAACGATCGTGACCGTTTCATTGCAGGAAAAGAACACGCTCGTTTGGCTGAATATCCAGCCAGAGCAGAAATGGGATTTTATCCTGTGGATGTGCTGAACAGCTATGAACAGAATGATGGTCTGTTGGTTGGTCATCAGTTGAAGAAAGAATTGGGCGTGGAGTATGGTTCCATGAGTTTGGGTATGGAGATGTCATTTGCCGTAGGCAAGGCACTCATAGCAAAACAGACTGGACAGAAATACCATGTGTACTGTCTGTTGGGTGATGCAGAATGTGAGGAAGGTCCAGTATGGGAAGCGTTTATTGCCGCAGCCCATTATAAACTGGATAACCTGACGGTGATTATTGATCGTAACCGTATGTCGGTGGATGGCAATACTGAGGAGTTAATGGCTCAACGCGATATGCAGAAAAAGATGGAGGCATTTGGTTTTGAGTCTGTCACAGTCGATGGTCACGACATTCATCAGCTTTTGGAAGCTTTGAAGCACAAGCCTGAAGGGATGCCCTACGCAATCATTGCAGAGACTACCAAGGGTAAGGGTGTATCATTTATCGAGAACAATAAATCATGGCATCAGGCTATTATGGGTGAGAAACTATATCATCAAGCTGTGGAGGAGCTTAGCAAATGAACATTAGTCCCGCATTAATCAAAGCCTATGCCCGTATGGGGCAAAAGGGTGCAGCAGCCGGTATTGGCATGATGGAACTGGCCAAGAATGACCCTGATATGAGAGTTGTTGTGGCAGACAGTGTGGCTATTGCCAGTTTGGATCGCTTCTATAACAATTATCCGAATCAAGTCATCAATGCAGGTATCTCGGAACAAAGTATGATAGGCATTGCGGCTGGTCTTTCATCTGAGGATGGTAGAGCTGTCTATGCTTGTACTTATGCTGCATTCGTATTGGTGAAAGCAATAGAGTTTGTACGTCACAATTTGGCCTACCACCAGTTCAATGTGAAGATAGTTGGTAATTCTGCAGGTTTTGCTATGGAAACTCTCTCTATTTCCCATTGGGCAACAGAGGATATTGCTATGGCTAGGGCATTGCCTAATGTGACCATTCTCTCAGCGGCAGATAGCTTAGAGGCTATCAAGATGGTGAAAGCGGCCCATGATGTTAAAGGTCCTGTGTATGTGCGCCTTTCTGGTCTGCTGAATTGTCCTATAGTGTATGCCAACGACTTTGAGTATGAAATTGGCAAAGCCAATGAACTAAGAGAGGGCGAGGGCGTAACTATCATTGCAACGGGTATGATGGTTCGCGAGGCACTAGACGCAGCAGAATTGCTTGCAGCCAAAGGTATAGATGCTAAAGTTGTAGATATGCATACTATCAAACCGCTTGATACAGCCTGTTTAGATAAAGCAATGGCAGATTCCAAGTTGCTTGTTTCTGTAGAAGAACACAGTATCATTGGCGGTTTAGGTGGAGCCGTTGCAGAGTACCTGTCGGAAAAAGGAAACACTCCTCGTTTGGTACGCATTGGCATAGGCGATTTTTACGGAAAGTTAGGTGAATTGCGTTATTGCTGGGAACAGCACGGACTGACAGCACCGCAGATTGCAGAGCGTATAGAAAAAGAGTTAAATAAATTGTAAAATCATTTAATGGTAAATAATTATGAGCAACATTGAAAAATTAAAAGAAGCATTCGTTGAAGGACTGGAGATTCCTATGGATGAAGTTGAGACTGCAACCATGGAAAGTGTGGATAAGTGGGATAGCATCGGGCAGATGAGTTTGGTGGCAATCATCGAGGATGCTTTCAGTATTGAATTCGATCCGGACGAGGTGATGCAGTTCACTTCTTTTGCAACAGGTGTTGAAATATTGAAGAAGCACGGAATAGAGATTTAAGATCACAAATTACATAAGTTACACGAATTGTTTAGATGCTGTTTGATATAGATAAGAAACCTGCATCAGCAGTGGCTGCCATTGATGATGCAGGTGGACAATTGACATACGGCGATTTGGTTGACCTTCAGAGTAAACTATCTGCCGTTTTACCAGATCGTGAGTTGGTGTTCTGTCTTTGTGAAAATAAGGTGGGAGCACTGGCAGGTTTCCTGTCGTTGTATGACTGCAAGGATGTGTGCCTGCTGCTTAGTGCGCACATTGACAAAGCATTGCTCAAAATACTGGATAAAACATACGGGCCTTCCTATTACTGGATGCCAGAGAATATGGTTGATGAGAGTGGTTATGAAAAGGTGTTTGAGTATAAAGATTTCGTTCTTTGCAAAACAGGAAAGATTGCACCTGCTTTGCATCCAGGGCTCTCTATGCTGATGACCACTTCTGGAACCACAGGTAGTCCTAAACTTGTACGTCATAGGTACGGTAACATAGAAAGTAATGCCAAGAATGTGGCAAAGGTTTTTGGCTGGACTCCTGAAGAAAGGGGAATCATTGATCTGCCCATGCAATATACAATGGGATTGAATGTCATAAACAGCCATCTTTATGCTGGTGCGACCGTATTGCTGATTGAGGCAAATTTGATGAGTCCTAAATATTGGAGTTTTATCAAAGAGCAGAAGGGTAGTAACTTTACGGGCGTTCCGTTCAGTTATGAGATTCTGAACCGCTTACGTTTCTGGAAGATGGATTTACCACACTTAACCACAATGGCAGAAGGTGGTGGCAAACTGTCAGATACGTTGTTCAAGACTATTGCTGATTATGCCGTAGAGAAAGACAAGCGTTTCTTTGCTACCTTTGGTACCACAGAGACTTCTGCTCGTTTGGCATTCCTGCCTCCTTCTGTGGCTGCAACCCATATTGGTAGCATTGGTCATGCAATCCCTGAAGGTAAACTGATTCTTGTTGATGAGAACGGCAATGAAATCAATGAAGCAGATGTGGAAGGCGAACTTCGCTATGAGGGTCCGAACGTGACTATGGGGTATGGCACATGTGTGGAAGATTTGGCGAAAGGTGATGAGTTCTGTGGCAGGTATGAGAC
>AUXO012090404.1_pt1 | contig 25865 bp, 23 predicted proteins | sample 768731 | NCBI WGS metagenome assembly AUXO01 (sample SAMN02715735, study PRJNA202380) | gut metagenome | biome: sheep rumen | host: Ovis aries | place: New Zealand: Palmerston North | reverse complement strand
ATCAAACGATGTGACCTTATTCAACAGTAACACTTTTAGCTAAATTTTTAGGTTTATCAATATCACAGCCACGGAGTTTAGCAACCTCATAAGCAATTAACTGCAAACAAGGAACGACTAAAATAGGTTGAAAGAAATCACTTATTTTAGGAACTACAACCCCCAAATCATATCCTGTCACATTTTCATTACTTACAGTAATTACCTTAGCCCCTCTAGACTTAACCTCAGCAATATTTGATATTGTCTTGTCACGAATATCATCATCTGTAATAATACCAAATACCGGAGTACCCTCCTCGATTAGCGAAATAGTACCATGCTTAAGTTCCCCGGCCTGATACGCTTCAGAGTGAATGTAAGAAACTTCCTTTAACTTTAAACTACCCTCCATACACATTGCATAATCAACTTTTCGGCCGATAAAGAAAACATCATTATTTTTATAAATATGATGAGCTATTTTTAAATAAGTGTCTCTATCATCAAGTATTTCCTTAACTAACCTAGGCAAATTACCGATTTCCCTCTTTAAATTTTTTAAACCGGAAGCCTTATAAGCCAATAAACCAAATATAGCAACTTGCAATATATAAGCCTTGGTAGTAGCGACAGCAATTTCTGGACCGGCCTCGATAAAAATTTGCTCATCAGATTCTCTAGCTATAGTTGAAGATTTAACATTTACAATAGCTAAAGTATCAGCACCCATATCCTTAGCTTTTCTCATGGCCGCTATCGTATCAGCCGTTTCGCCAGATTGAGAAACTAAAATTACTAGTGTGTTTTTATCACATATAACCTTTTTATAACGATATTCACTAGCAACCTCACAATAAACCCTAATTGCAGCCTTTTCCTCAAGAAGCGTTTTACCAATCATACCGGCATAAATAGCTGAACCACAAGCCACAATATGAATTTCCGAATATTCTTTTAAGTCTGGTATTAATGACATATCATCGGCAAAAGGTTTGAGCGTATTTTCAAGAAGTAACGGTTCTTCCATTATTTCTTTTAGCATGTAATGCTCATATCCTTGTTTGCTTTTAGCTTCAACACTTACATCTGCAGTTAATATCTCCTTTTTTATTTCTTTTCCATTTTTAAATATTTTAAAACTATTTGCAGACAAAGCAGCAATTTCATCTTCCTCGGGAAGAATATACCTTTTAGTATAATTAATAATAGCCATTATATCTGAAGCTATATAATTACCATCGCTACCAATACCAACGATTAAAGGAGATCCTTTCTTAACCGCAAAAAGCATATCACTATCATCAAACAATATACCAAAAGCATATGAACCAGCAAGCTCGCTAGTAGCTTTTTCAATAGCTTTAATTTGATCACCGGAATAATAATAGTTAATTAATGAGGCCGCCACCTCGGTATCAGTATCACTATTAAAAATCACACCTTTTGATATAAGCTTATTTTTTATTTCTCCAGCATTTTCTATAATACCATTGTGAACTAGTGTAACCTTACCGACATTATGAGGATGAGCATTAGTTTCCGTAGGAGCACCGTGGGTAGCCCACCTCGTGTGAGCAATACCAAGATTAGAATCTATTAAAGAATTATTATTAATCTTATCCTCTAAATATTTAATTTTACCAACACTTTTTATTACCTGAACCTTCTTTTCATTCTTAATGGCTATTCCTGCCGAGTCATAACCTCTATATTCCAAGGCTTTAAGCCCATCTAATAAAATATCTTTTGGATGCTTTGTTCCAGCATATCCAACAATTCCACACATATAAATTCCTCCACTATAAAAACATATAGTGACGATATATGCTCTGTTATAATTTTGATTTTATTTTTTAACATAATATCTTACGAACCACTAATCCGTAGTAGAATCCGCCGAAAATTCGATAACTACTATCCTCGTCAGCCTAAGGCTCTGGCGCTCAAATGACGTTCCAACCTTTCCACCATCATTCTACTACTAGTATATATGAAATAATAATAAATAACAAATAAAATCTAATTTTAAAAGTTTATACCATGAAAAATATGATATAATAAAGTAAAGAATAAGAGGAGAGATATAATGTCACAAATAGCTTTAATTAATTTCCTACTCACACTAGGGATAATTTTACTAATAGTTCTAATTTTAGTTGTAATTTTTATGATAATATTTGAATATACATTATTTAAATATGATGAAAAAGACTTCAAACAAAAAAAAGACGAAGAACTTTCTGAAGAGTTTTATGAAACATTAAACGACGTAAGCAGTCAAATAACAAAAGAGGTATTAGAAAGTTTAATTGAAATGGAAAAGTTAGACAAACTATATAATGAAATAACCCAAAACGACCAAAAATTTATGGACGAATTATCATATTTAAAAACAAAACAAGATATATTAAATAAAATTATTAGTGATAAAGTAAAAGAAATAGAGGAAAACCGAATAAAAAAAGAAAAATATAAAGCCTTATTAGATGAAATAAAAGTGTGCAAAAAAAGATTTCCACAGTATAATGATATTTTTGTTGAAAATATAAATATCATAAAATCTAAAATAGAAAAACTAAAATAAAGGAGAACAAACTATGAAATTATTCGTTGGTGGATCATCAAGTGAAGAAATACCAAAAAAATATTTAGATAACAGTAAAAAATACTTAAACAAACTTTTAATAAAAAATGATTTGATATTTGGAGCCTATAATAAAGGCATAATGGGATTATCATACAAAATAGCCAAAGAAAACAATAGACAAATAACCGGAATATGCACAGAAATCTATAAAAACGACCTAGAAAAACTTGACTTAGATATGAAGGATATTACAAACTCAATAAGTGCTCGCACGATGGATTTAATAAATAAAAGTGATGCCATTATATTTATGCCAGGAGGAATAGGCACAATGCAAGAATTATTTACTGCTATTGAATGTAAAAGAAGTGGAGAAATAGACAAGCCCATAGTTATTTATAACCAAGAAGGCTATTTCGATGAAACACTAAAAGTGCTAGATAAAATATACAATGAAAAATTTGCAAGCGAAAAAGTAAAAGAATGCTATCACATATCAAAAGATATTAAAGACACCGAAGAATATTTAAATAAATACAAAAAGAAGAGGAAATAATTCCTCTTTTATAATGTCACCATTTTAACATTAAATTTATCACCTAATACATCGACAAGTAAAGTAGAATTAAACTTAACCTCTTCACTAATAATAGCCTTAGCAATCACAGTTTCAATATTTCTACTTACAAATCTTTTAATAGGTCTAGCCCCGTATTTTTCGTCATAAGCTTCTTCAATAATATACTTTTTAGCCTTGTCAGTAAGAACAATCTTGATTTTTTTGTCAGCAAGTCTAGAATTTATTTCATCTACTATCTTATCTAAAATCTCATAAATAACATTCTTAGACAAACTGTTAAACACAATTATTTCATCAATTCTATTTATAAATTCTGGTTTAAAAGTGCTTCGAAGTTCACTCATAACCTTTTCATGACTATCATCTTTATTATCTAAAATATAATCACTGCCCAAGTTAGAAGTCATAATAATAATTGTGTTTTTAAAATCAACAGTTCTGCCTTGAGAATCAGTAATTCTACCATCATCAAGTATTTGAAGCAAAATGTTAAAGACATCCTTGTGAGCTTTTTCAATTTCATCAAACAAAACTATACTATAAGGATTTCTTCGCACTGCTTCAGTAAGTTGCCCACCATCATCATAGCCAACATAACCTGGAGGAGAACCAATTAACCTAGCCACTGAATGACTTTCCATATACTCACTCATGTCAATTCTAATCATATGTCTTTCATCGTCAAATAACTCATAAGCAAGCGATTTAGCAACTTCTGTTTTACCAACACCAGTGGGTCCTAAAAATATAAAGGAACCAATTGGTCTATTAGGGTCTTTAATTCCCGCCCTAGCTCTAATAATTGCCTCACTTACTAAATGCAAAGCCTCGCTTTGACCTTTAACACGTTTACTCAAGTTTTCTTCTAAATTAAGAAGCTTTTCCCTTTCAGTTCCAACCAACTTGCTGATAGGGATATTTGTCCATTTAGAAATAATAGCTGCAATAGACTCATCATCAACAACATCACTCAATATTGCATTTTTATCTTCTTTTCTAAGATTTGCAAGTTCCTTTTCCAAACTAGGTATAGTTCCATGCTTAAGTCTAGCAATAGTTTCATAATCATATTTTGATTCGGCATATTCAAGCTCAGTATTAGCTTTTTCAAGTTCTTCTTTTTTCCTATTTATTTCTAAATTGATTTTTTTCTCATTTTCCCAGGCGTTTCTAAGATCGCTCTCTTTTGCTTTAAGTTCAGAAAGCTTATCATCAATTTCAGAAATTCTATTCTTAGAAAATTCATCTTTTTCCTTTTTTAAAGCCTGCTTTTCTACCTCTAATTGCATAATTTTTCTAGTTAAATTATCAATTGAAGTTGGCACAGATTCTAATTGAACTTTTATAGTAGCACACGCCTCATCAACAAGATCGATAGCTTTATCAGGTAAGAATCTATCAGTTATATATCTATCAGATAGCGTTGCAGCGGCCACTAACGCCTTATCCTTAATTGAAACACCATGGTAAACTTCAAAACGCGATTTTAAACCACGTAAAATAGTAATCGTATCAATGACATTAGGCTCAGATACTAGTACCTTTTGAAAACGTCTTTCTAAAGCCCCATCCTTTTCAATATATTTCCTATATTCATTTAAAGTAGTAGCCCCGATACAATGTATTTCACCACGAGCAAGCATAGGTTTAAGCATATTTCCTGCATCCATAGCTCCCTCAATAGCTCCAGCACCAACAATCATATGAATTTCATCAATGAACATGATTATTTCACCTTCAGAGCTTTTAACCTCTTTTAAAACAGCTTTAAGTCGATCTTCAAATTCACCTCTATATTTAGCGCCAGCTATTAACGCACCAAGGTCAAGTTCCCAAAGAGTTTTATCCTTTAAACTATTAGGAACGTCGCCCTTTACTATTCTTTGTGCAAGACCTTCAACAATTGCTGTTTTACCGACTCCAGGTTCACCAATTAAAACTGGATTATTCTTAGTTTTCCTAGATAGGATTCTACTAATAGAACGTATTTCCTCATCTCGCCCAATTACTGGATCAACTTTTCCATCTTTGACGCTTTTAGTAATATCTCTACCGTATTTTTCTAAAGGATTTTGAAGTCCTTCTTGATATTCTTTTTCTGGATTCATAAATATACCTCCATTTCTTCTATATAACTATAGCACACCCATTAGCACTTGTCAAGAAAGAGTGCTAAAATATGACAAAATTTATTTTATAACCCGAAAGCAGTTTTAGTTAGACTTTTTATATTATTTTTGCTATACTCTTAATGGAAAAAGGAGGAAATATGTCAAAAATAAGTAATAAAGCAGTAGTAACTATAACTTTTACACTAATTATAATAGGCGTCCTTCTGATATCGAGCGATTATTTAAAATCTAAAAAAGAAAAAGCCTATGAAAAAATAAGAATATCCCTAATGACAACTGACGATAATACCCCTAAAAATATAGAAGAAAAAGAAGAAAGCACACCTGAACCAGAGCCAGAAAAACAAGAAGACGAATATTTAGGCGTGTTAGAAATAGATAAAATAAATTTATCACAAGGATTTTATGATAAAAATAATCCAGATAATAATGTAAGTAAAAATGTGACATTCTTAGAACCATCTAATTACCCAGACGAAAACAACGGTAATATTATTTTAGTTGCTCACTCAGGAACAAGTCATATTGCTTATTTTAAACACCTATATCAGCTAAAAGTAGGTGATACTGCAAGAGTAATATACAAAGGAAAAACATATATATATAAAATAGACAATATATATTACGAGGAAAAAGACGGAGAAGTTACCATATATAGAAATATGAATAAAAACACCTTAACCTTAATAACGTGTACTAAAAATGATGATACAAAACAAACTATTTATATAGCTTACCTAGAAAGTATAAATTAAACCGAATGAAAATTCGGCTTTTTAATGTAAAAAACACCAATTTGACCAAATTATCAAAAAATGTTAGAATAAAGCCTGTTTTCTGCAGATGGACTGCAAAAAATAGGAGAGATGAATATGAAAACCAAACGGCTTGTTAAAGTGACAATTACTTTAACTATAATAATGACTGTTTTAGCTCTAACAGAGCCAACAGTACATGCCGAAAATCAAAAGCCCCAAGATTTACTCGAAATAAAACCATCGAGCGAATTAGCTAATATTGGCAATCCTACAACCTTAAAACTAGAAATAGACGTTGAAAAAATAAGACAAATAAGAATTGCCAAAAGAAAAGCCGAAGAAGAAAGAAAAAGAATAGAAGAAGAGCAAAGAAAGGCCGAAGAAGCCAAAAAAATCGTCTATGACGGTATGAATATTCAGCAATTATCAGACAAATTAAATAGAACACTAAACTCTGATTTAAAAGGCAAAGGAGAATTATTTGCCAAAATGTCAGTAGATTTAGGTATAGACCCTTACTTAGCTGTTGCCATATCAATGCATGAAACAGGATGTAAATGGAACTGTAGTAGATTAGTAAAAACATGTAATAACGTTGGAGGAATGAAAGGCTCACCAGGATGTGGTGGAGGCGCATATGCGAGATTTTCAAGCCTTGATGAGGGGATTAGAGCTTACATGAATAATTTATATAAAAACTACACTTCAAAAGGTCTAACAACGCCAGAAGCTATGAGCCCTAAATATGCGGGAAGTACAACATGGGCAAGTCAAGTAAGGACATACATGAATGAAATAAAAGCGAAATAACATCGCTTTTTTTCTTTTAAAACATACCAAAACAGCGCCAATTTGACGGTCCAAATTATATATGTTAAAATTAATGATAGAAAGTAGGAGAGATGTTCATGAATCAGAATTTAAAAGTATCTGGAATTGTTATTTTTGGAGTATTAATATCAATTGCTTTACCACGCATAATTATTTATACAACCACAAACACATTAGAAGCAAAGCAAGAAGTAAAAACCGTAAATAACGAATCAAGTCAAATCCAAAAATCAGAAACTGCTATTGTCATGAATGAAAAAGAACAAGTCCCTCTAACAGAAATAAAAAAAGAAACTGTAGCCGAAGAAACTTCTACTAAGGTAGAAGAAAAAAAAGAAGAAAAAGTGGAAACCGTTTCCGAAGAAAAAATAGAAGAAACAGTAGTTCAAACTCCAGAACCAGTAAAATCTTATGGTGAAATGACAACAGAAGAATTAATAAACGCTATCGCAAGTGGAACATATAAATTAGAATATTCGAGTCCCTATAATACAGGAGCGAATAAACTTACTAAATCAAAAGGTGTTGTTTACTATAACGAACATAAAGAAACTTATTATTCACAAAGAGTCTTGCCAGGAACATCTTTAAATATTCCTGGAAGGCATGTAGCTGATGATGGAACAGTAAGGGATAAAGATGGATACATATGTGTTGCCGCAAGTACATCTTATTTAGCCAAAGGATCTATAGTAAAAACATCATTAGGACCAGCTAAAGTATATGATTCTGGATGTGCTTCTGGAACCATTGACATATATACAAACTGGTAAAAACGCCAAAAAGCGTTTTTTTCTTTTTATATTTTTGCTATAATATAATGGAAGGTGATAAGATGACAAAAGGATGTCCAAAATGCGGGAGAATGATAGAAGAAGATTTAAAAATATGTCCTTACTGCAAATACAACTTTGAAGAAATAGATCAATTTTTTCAGAGAATAGAAACCCAAAAATTTTTAGAAGAAGGGAAATATGCGGGATTTATCAAAAGATTAGTAGCAGGAATAATTGATATATATATATCCCTAATTATTACAACCATAAGTATATATATTATAGATAAATATACAAAAACAAATTATTACGTAATTGGACCCATATTATTTACTTTTATCTATGTTTTTTCATCAGCTATTTTTGAAAGAACATCGTGGCATGCTTCAATCGGTAAAAAAATAGTAGGTATTGAAGTAACTGACGAATATGAAAACCCCATCACCTTAGGAACCGCATTACTTAGAAATATTGCTAAATTTTTAAATATTTTAACCTTAGGATTAGGATTCCTAGTATGCGTCTCACCACCCAAGAAACAAACATTAGCGGATAGAATAACAAAGACGTATGTTTTAAACAAAGTAAGTTTTAATGAAGAAAAACATGACTACGCCAGCTTATCAAAACGATTTGTCGCCTACATTATTGACCTTGTAATAATAGGAATAACAAGTTATATAATTATATATGTTTATAACTATTTTTTAAAAAATTTAAGTATGCCAAATTACTTAACTGAAAATGAGAAAACGATTAAAATTCTAATACCATTAATTATTTACATAATATATTTCCCACTTTTTGAAAGCAAAAGAGGAAAAACCGCAGGCAAAAAATACTTAAATATAAGACTTACAAACAAAAGTGAAAATAAAATATCATTTATTAAATCATTAATTAGAGAAATTCTAATAATAATTGATATATTAACCCTAGGATTTCTTCTCCCTGCATCACATAAAAACAAACAAAGTATAAAAGACATTATCACAAAAACTATAAATATCAACGATTAAAGTTTAGGTATGACCTAAACTTTTTGATTTGAAAATCTTTAAAAAAAAAAGCATATATGATAAAATGATAATAGAAAAACCAAGGAGGCAGTATTATGTGTGGCTTTGTAGGATACATAAATAAGGAAAAAGATAAAAAAGATAATATAAAAAAAATGAATGATTTAATCGTCCACCGCGGACCAGATTCCGAAGGATACTACTGTGATGAAAATATTGCTTTAGGTTTTAGACGACTTTCTATCATCGACTTAAAAAGCGGAGATCAGCCAATTTATAATGAAGATGAAACCAAAATAATTGTTTTCAATGGAGAAATATATAATTTTAAAGAATTAAAAGAAGAACTAATAAAAAAAGGACACAAGTTTAAAACAAATACAGATACAGAAGTTATTTTACACGGATATGAAGAATATAAAGAAAAGATATTAGATAAATTAAGAGGAATGTTTGCTTTTGCAATTTATGACAAAATGACTAAAGAAACATTTGCCGCTAGAGATTTTTATGGAATAAAACCTTTTTACTATGCCAAAATGGGAAACACATTTTTATTTGGCTCAGAAATTAAAAGTTTTTTAATCCATCCACATTTCAAAAAAGAATTAAATACCAAGATGCTAGAATATTATTTAACATTTCAGTATAGTGCCGGTGAAGAAACCTTTTTTAAAAATGTCTATAAATTAATGCCAGGCCATTACTTAAAATATAAAGATGGCAAATTAACTATAAAAAAATACTATGAAATAAAATTTGATGAAGATAAAGACAAAACATACGAACAGTGGCGCGAAGGAATTAAGGAAAAATTAGAAGACTCCATTAAAGCCCATAAAATAAGTGATGTTGAAGTGGGGTCATTTCTATCAAGTGGCGTTGACTCATCTTACATAGCCGCAAAAAGCGACGTTGATAAAACTTTTACAGTAGGCTTTAGTAACAAAAAATATAGTGAAATTAGTTATGCTGAAGACTTGTCAGAAAAAATTAACACAAAAAATATTAATAAAGTAATTACAAAAGAAGAATACTTCAAAAACCTTCCCAACATATTATATTACATGGATGAGCCCCTAGCTGATTCATCCGCAATTGCCTTATATTTTGTTACAAAAATAGCTAGTGAAAATGTTAAGGTGTCACTGTCAGGAGAGGGAGCAGATGAAATATTTGGAGGTTATAATATATATCAGGAGCCATTAACTGCTGCTTGGTATTATAAAGTGCCATATATAATAAGATATGTTTTAGGGAAAATAGCAAGCTTACTGCCACCTAAAAGAGGACTTAATTTCATTGTTAGAAGAGGCCAAAAACTAGAAGATAGATTTGTAGGCAATGCTTTTATATTTAATAACCATGAAATAAAAAAAATATTAATAACAAAACCTAGAACAAAAGGGTTTAAAGAACTTACAGAACCATATTATGAAAAAGTAAAAAACAAAGACGATATTACCAAAATGCAATACATCGATTTTAATTTTTGGTTAATTGGAGACATTTTATTAAAAGCAGATAAAATGAGCATGGCAAACTCTTTAGAAGTAAGAGTGCCATTTCTAGATAGACCATTAATTGATTATGCTCTAGGCTTACCAGTAGAATTTAAAACAGATAAATATACAACAAAAAAAATATTTAGAGATATTGCTGGAGAAGTGTTAGAAGATAAAGTATCAACAAAAAAGAAATTAGGTTTTCCCGTTCCAATTAGAGAATGGATGAAAGACGAAGACACTTACAAACAAATAAAAGCAATGTTTGAAAAAAATAACAAATTTTTTGAAACTAAAAGAATATTAAAATTACTAGATGACCATAAAAAAGGTAAAAGGGATAATAGCAGAAAAATATGGACTATATATGTATTTTTACTTTGGTATGAAATTTTTTTTGGAGGTAATCAATGATATATTTTTATGTTTCCTTAATAACTTATTTTTGCTACTGCATAATAAAGTATAAAGAAGGAATTTACTATTTAGAAAAAGATAAATATGATAGCAAAAAATATGGACAAAGAATTGTTAAAAATGCAAAAGATATTTTCATGACGCCAGAACTGTTAATTATTATTTTAATAATAATCGCCGTCAACTTTGATATTAAAGTTCTAGAAATAAGCACAATTATCGTATACATGATATTATTCTTGTATAAATTAAAATCAAATAAAAAACTTAAAATTACAAAAAAAGCGAAAACAAGAATATGCTTAATTTCAGGAATATATGTAATATTAAACATATGGTTTTGCTTAGATTATATAAGCTACCATGGCCCAGGACTAATCTTTGACAACAACCCATTATACTACATAATTTTATATACCATTACATATTTATCTTATCCAGTAATTTATATAGCAAATAAAATATTAAAACCTATAGATAAAAAAATAGAAAAGGCGGGATAAGATGTTACGAGTAAATTCTAAAGAAGTAAACCCTGGTGACACTTTTCTCATTTTAGATAGTAATGAAGCTGAAAAACACGCCGAAGAAGCTATAGATAGAGGAGCAGCATGCATTATAAGTAATGGCATGCAGTACAATGTAAAAACGATTATTACAAGCGATACAAGATCTTATTTAACAAACTATTTAAAAGAACTATATTTTGAAAAGTTAGAAAAAATAAGACTAATTGGCATAGTGGGTACCAGTGGAAAAACAGTAACTGGAGACATAACCTGCCAGTTACTAAATAGCCTAAATTCTAAAACCGCCAACATCGGCACAAACGGATTTTATTTAGATGGAGAAATAACTAAAACAAAAGCCACAACTCCAGACATATACGAATTATATGAGTATATTAATAAAGCAATCGATAAAAATTGTGAAAACATTATCATTGAAATTTCCAGTAAAGCTGTGCAAAAACGATATATTGAGGGTTTGAGATTTGACATAGTCATATTTACAAATTTCATTAAAAATGATGATGAAAACTATTTAAATACTAAAATAGAACCATTTAAAATGTTAAAAAAAGATGGCACAGCAATCATAAATAAAAAAGACCCATATTATAGCTATTTTGCTTTACCACAAAATCACAATATATTTTATGGCGGCGAAGGCAGTGACTACAAGATAACTAATATAGGATTAACATATGAATTTACAGAGTTTAACATAAATGATAAAAGAGTAGAAATCCCACTACTGAGTTCCTACAATATTTATAATTTTCTAGCCGCATACACGGTAGCCAGCATATTAAATTATCCAGACGATGCCATAATAAACGAAGCAGCGGATTTAAAACAAGTCGCCGGAAGATATCAGGTTGTAAAAAACAAAAACAGCTTAATAATTATTGATTATGCTTATGATAAAAATATGATAGAAAGCATTATTGATCATACAAAAGAATTTGCAAAAGCAAGATTAATAACACTCATAGGTCTCGGTGGTGAAAAAAGGCAAGAACAAAGATCAAAAATTGGTAAACTAGTCACTAAAAAAAGTGATTACGTTATCTTTACAACAGATAATCCAAGATATGAAAATCCAGAGGATATCATAAAAGACATGCTTAAAGACGTTCAAACAAATAACTATGAAAAAGTTATAAACCGTAGAGAAGCCATAAAAAAAGGAATAGAAATTCTTGAAGAAAACGACATATTATTAGTTTTGGGCAAAGGAAATGAAGAATTTCAAATAATCGAAAACGACAAGATTCCATTTAAAGATTATAACGAAGTTATAAAAAACGTAAAAAAATAGAAAAAGTAAAATAAATATGATAAGATAATAATAAGGAGGAATATCATGAAATGTTCAAAATGTGGATCAGAAATAAAAGAAGATGACAGATTTTGTACAAACTGTGGAAATGCAGTTAAAGAAGAAAACCAAACTACCGAGATAAAACAAAAAAAGAATAATGCAGGATTAATTGTTGGAATCATTATTTTAGCAGTCATCGCCGTTCTTGCAGTAATAACTACATTAGATTCTAAAAAAGAAAACGCAGGACAAACACCTGCTGAGCCAGCTAACGAAAACACTCAAACAGTTCCAGAACAAACGCCAAAAACAGTGGAATTTAACGGTTATACATTTACAATTCCAGTAAATGTAACACCATCAACAAGTGATGACAAATTATTTATTTATGGACCACAAAGCAAATGGGTTGGCGTAGTTATGATGCAAGAAGGAAAATATGACACATTAGTTTCTATGAAAGATCAAATTAAAACCGCATTATCTGCTCAAGAAGGGGCTGAACAATACGACATGACAGCCGCAGTTACTGAAGAAAAAGAATATGGTGGAAAACCATTTTTAATAACACGTGACATCAAATCAGGAAACTATAGTCTAGATATTTCATATGGAAAAGCTGACGACAATAATGTCTATGTTATATCAATAACTAAGAGTGATGGAACAGCTCTTACTGAAGCAGAAAGAGCTGAAATGTATACAATAGTTGCCTCAGGACAAAAATAAAAAAGGAAAATCAAGAAACATCTCGTATATTTTATATAGGAGGTGTTTTTTTATAGACTTAAAAGTTAATGGTAAGAAAATTGATAAATATCAAAAAAAAGTAATAAAAACAAAAAATAGAAACAATTTAGTAATAGCCGGTGCTGGAAGTGGGAAAACATTTACCATAATTGCCAAAATAAAATATTTAACAAAACAAATTGCTCCAGAGGAAATATTGTGTCTGACATTTACAAAAGAAGCCGCAAAAAACCTAGAAGAAAAACTCAAAAAAGAAAATATAATAATAAAAGTAAAAACATTTCATAGCTTAGGATATGAAATAATAAGAAAACATAAAAATATTGAGATAGCAGATGAAAAGGATTTAGACAAGATAATAGATAAGCACTTAAAACAATATAAAAGAATAAATTATATAATAAATAAGAAATTTATAAGACTAGGTTACCCCGACCCAATATATGAAAAACTAGAAAATAATATAATACTTAACTCAGACGAAAAAACAAAAATAACTAATACTATAAAAACATTTATAAGTCTTTATAAAAGTAACAATTATAAAATAAAAGATTTTAAAAAATTTAATGAAATAAATAATAAAACAAATATATCAGATGAGAAAAAAAGGCATTATTATTTTTTAAGATTAGTTAAAAGAATAATAATTAACTATGAGTACTTTCTAAAAAAACGCCAAAAAATTGATTATAACGACATGATAAACCTAAGCACAAAAATAATTAAAAATAAAGGAATAGATAATTATAAATACATTATAATAGATGAATACCAAGACACATCATTAAATAAAGCAAATTTAATAAAAGAAATTCAAAATAAGACGGGAGCCAAACTACTCGCTGTAGGCGATGATTGGCAATCAATTTATAGCTTTACAGGAAGTAATTTAGAAATATTTACAAATTTTAAAAAAATATTTAAAAAAGCTAAAATTATAAAGTTAAAAAAAACATACAGGAATTCAAAAGAACTATTAAAAATCACCAGTAAATTTATTTGTAAAAACAAAAAACAAATTCCCAAAAAATTAAAATCAAATAAAACAAATAAAACACCAATCCATATTTATTACTACAAAGAAAACATAAATGAAATATGGGATGAAGTCCTAAATAAAGTCAAAAATACCAATACAATAATTCTAGGAAGAAACAATATAGACAAAGGAAAAGTACCCAAATTAAGTCAAAATATGAAATATTTAACTATACACAAATCAAAAGGATTGGAATCGGAAAATACCGTTATTATTAACTTAGAAGATGATTATAAAAGTTTGCCATCAAAAATAAAAGATAGTAAATATTTAATGTACGTTAAACCTGAAATTGACAAATATAAATACGCCGAAGAAAGAAGATTATTTTATGTAGCTCTAACTCGCAGTAGAAACAACACATATTTACTAGTAAAAAAAAGTAACCCATCTATTTTTATAGAAGAATTAAAACAAATATCTAATAATATAGTAATAAATGATAATTGTAAATAACTTCCAAAAATTTGTGGCATTAAGACAAAAGATGTTATAAAAGCCATAATATGTGTTATAATAACAGTGCTCGAAAAAAATAGAAGTGTAAAGTAGAAAAACATAGCTATTTTTCGAAAATCTTACTTACAAAGGTGATAATATGGAAAAGAAAAGGGAAGCTGTAAAACTAATACATGATAAGATGAATGGAAAAACATTCCTTTCGTACAAAGAAATTGCTGTTATAACCGGATATCATCCTAAATATATTTTAAAATTAAAAAAAGATGTCCTTAGCGGTAACATCAACTACGTTCATGGTAATAAAAACCGAATTCCTATTAATAGTATGAGTGAGGAAGAAAAACAAAAAATAATTAATTTATATAAAAAGAGTAACGTTAGTATCCGAAAATTTTGTAACTTTTACCACACCAGAAGCTACTCATGCATTTATAATTTGCTAAAAGAAAATGGATTAATAAAGAAAACTACTTCAAAGTAGTTTTTTTGTCGACTAATATATCTTCTAAAACATAAAACCTCTTAATAGTTTAATTATAGGAGGTAGCTATGAACGGATTAACAGAAAAAGAAGTAGCCGAAAGTCGAAAAAAATACGGAAGTAACGAAATAAGCAAAGTAGATAAAGAAAGCTTTATAAAAATGTTAATAGCATCATTAGGTGATCCTATAATAAAAATATTACTTATAGCTTTAGCTGTAAAAACACTTTTCCTATTTCAAAATTTTGACTGGTATGAAACCATAGGAATAGTTATAGCTATTTTTGTAGCTTCATTTATATCAACGCTATCAGAATACGGTAGTGAAAAAGCTTTTGAAAAACTAGAAGCAGATGCCTCAAAGATAAAAAGTAAAGTAAGACGAAATAATTATCTAAAAGAAATATATATAAATGATATTGTCGTAGGAGACATAATAGAGGTTGAATCAGGTGATCAAATACCCGCCGATGGGAAAGTAATAAAAGGTAATATTTTAGTAAACGAATCATCCTTAAATGGAGAAATGAAAGAAAAAGAAAAAAAGCCAAATAGTAAAGTTTATAGATCTACCGTAGTTTATTCAGGAACTGCAACAATGATTGCAGAAAAAGTAGGAGATAATACTTTTTATGGAAAACTTGCAGAAGAAATCAAAGAAAAAACGCAAGACAGCCCATTGAAACTAAGACTAGTAAAACTAGCCGAGCAAATAAGCAAACTAGGATATATTGGGGCCTTATTAGTCTCATTATCATATTTGTTTTCAGTAGTAATAATTAATAATAACTTTAACTTCACACTTATTAAAGAAACCATAACTAATTTTCCAGTAATGTTTGGCCATATTCTTCATGCCCTAACATTAAGCGTTACAATAATAGTCGTAGCTGTTCCTGAAGGACTACCTATGATGATTACTTTAGTTTTATCATCAAACATGAAAAAGATGCTGAAAAATAACGTACTAGTAAGAAAAATGACAGGAATTGAAACAGCCGGGAACCTAAATGTTTTATTTACAGATAAAACGGGAACTATTACAAAAGGCAATTTAAATGTTATTGGTATTGTAGACCCTGCCGGACATATATATCGCAGTGAAGAAGAACTTCAGGAAAATAATATTTATCATAGAATGGCTAAAATAGCTTTACTGAGTAATAATGCAAGTACTTATGGAAATGGAAAAGCTATAGGCGGGAATATAACAGATAGAGCTATATTAAATTTTTTTAAAGAAGGAAGCATAAACTATAAAGTATTAAATAAAACTCCGTTTTCCAGCGAAACAAAATATTCAAAAGTACAAATAGAATATGAAGGAAAAACCATAACTTTTATAAAAGGCGCCCCTGAAGTAATATTAGATAAATGTTATTACTACTATAATAATGGTAAAAAATATACTTTAATAGACAAGCAAAATCTAAAAAGTAAAGTAAAAAAAGCAACAGAACAAGGGATAAGAGTTTTAGCTTTTGCAAGCATAGAAAGTATAAGCAAGCTAAACCTTTTGGGTTTTATATATATAAAAGATGAAATTAGAAAAGAAGCCATTCAAGGACTGAACCTTATAAGCAAAGCCGGAATAAATACGATAATGATAACTGGAGACAACATAGATACAGCTAAAGCTATTGGTAAAGAAGTAGGTCTTATAAAAAGTAGCAAAGATATAATTATCACTAGTGATGAGTTAAAAAAAATGAAAGATGAAGAAATAAAAGACATCCTCCCTAATCTAAAAATACTAGCTAGATCATTACCACAAGACAAAAGTAAATTAGTAAAATTAGCTCAGGAAAGAGGTTTAGTAGTTGGCATGACTGGGGACGGAGTTAATGACGCACCAGCTTTAAAAAAAGCAGATGTTGGTTTTTCAATGGGCTCAGGAACTGAAGTTGCCAAAGAGGCAAGTGACATAGTTATTTTAGATGATAACCTTCTTTCTATATCAAAAGCCATACTATATGGTAGAACTATATTTAAAAGTATTAGAAAATTTATTATATTTCAGCTTACCATGAACATTTGCGCCGTAAGCATATCAATAATAGGACCATTTATCGGTGTCGACACGCCTGTTACAGTAATTCAGATGCTGTGGATAAATATGGTAATGGATACCTTAGCCGCCCTTGCATTTTCTTATGAACCGGCCTTAAAAGAATATATGGAAGAAAAACCTAAAAACAAAAATGAAATGATTATAAATAGATACATGTTAGGTGAAATTTTATTCACTGGATTATTTTCCGCCATAATGTGCATAATCTTCTTAAAAGCCCCGTTTATTCACAAAATATATAGAGATGGTCAAAATGATAAATATTTAATGACAGCGTTCTTTGGTCTATTCATCTTTATGGGAATATTTAATAGCTTTAACGCTAGAACTCATAGACTAAATTTATTTTCTCATCTTTCAAAAAACAAAATATTTTTAGCAGTTATTTCGTTTGTTTTGATAGTCCAAGTATACCTTATATATTACGGAGGCGAAATATTTAGAACATATGGCTTAAATTTTATCGAATTTGAAATAATGATTATTTTATCAATGACAGTAATACCAGTAGATTTCATAAGAAAAATCTACCTTCGCCACAAAGGAGAAATAGGAGGAGTTTAAATTTGAAAAAAATATAAAAAGTGATATAATATATAACCGAGGTGAGGGGTATGGAAAAATTTAAACTAACTAAGGAAAACATAGTAATGTTATTTGCTGGAGCAGCCTTAACTTTTTCATTAATGAACTGCACCAATACTTTGAAAGAAAATGAAATAACTCCAAAACAACCTGAAGAAATATCATTCCAAGATGACATAGCACCTGTAGAACCTATAGAACAAACTAGTATTATACCAGAAGAAAACATAGTAGAACCTATAGGACAACCGGATATTATATCAGAAGAAAATATAGTAGAAAATCCTGACACAGTAAATATAGATAGTGATAAAGTAATAAATGATTATCTTATCGATTTACAAAATGGATTTAATGAATTAAAAAACTATGCCAGCGATAAATGGAATAGTGAAGAATTTCAAACCAAATTAAGCATATGTAAAGAAAAACTAAAAATGCTACTTGACTTTGTGTTCAACGGAAAAGAAATTAATGGCATAACATTTAAACAATTAAGCACAGAAGCCAAAAAAAACGTCATGCAATCTTTAATAGAACTAGACGAGTGGATAGAAACATTATTTCCAGAGTACAAAGAAAGAATTTATGACTGGTTAGTAAATTTAGGCGTTGGCGGCGTAGAATTATGGAATGACTTGAAAGATGGATTTAACAGCTACACCCAAGATGTAATGGAAACGTATAATAGCCAAAATAGTGCATCTCGCATAAAATTAAAGTAAGAAAAATCTTACTTTTTTTATTGTAATTTTTAATAAAATATGTTATATTTTTCCTAGATAACTGAAAGAAGGTAAACTATATGTTAAATTTTATCATATGTGATGACATAAAAAAAGATAGAGAAACGATTGAAAACATTGTTTCAAAATATATGATGAAAAACAAATTAGAATATAAAACCCATATTTTCAAAGACTATGATGACAACTTTTTAGAAATAGTAAACAAAAAAATGCCGTTTAAGATATATATTTTAGACATTGAAACACCGACAAGATCAGGGATTGACATAGCTAGAATCATCAGACATAAAGATGTTGATAGCGTGTTAATTTTTTTGACTGGACATGAAGAATTAGGCGGCGTAGTAATGAAAAATGATTTTATATTTCTATCATTTATAAATAAATTTGATAATTGTGAGCAAAGATTAAATAAAGCTTTAGATAAATCATTAAAAATGTTTAAAGTTAGAAAAACCATAAGATTTAAAGATAATGGTATCATGTATTCGATTCCCTTAGATGACATTTTATATATTACAAGAGATAGTATTGATAGAAAATGCGTAATAATAACTGATTATAATGAATTTAAAGTAGGGAAAAACCTAAATCAAATAGAAGAAATGTTAAATGACAATTTCATAAAAACACACAGAGCCTGCATAATGAATAAAAAAAGAATAACCAGTTTTAACAAATCAAAAAGAATAGTCACCTTTGACAATGGAATGAAAAGTGATCTAATTTCTACTCGTTTTGATAAGGAGTTGATATAAGATGAACATAGTAATGCTTTTATTTTTTATAATAAGTAATATCCTTATAAACTTTTATTGCATCTATTTTTGCCACAGTTTGGTTGGTAAAAAATTTGAACTGACAGATAAAAGAAATATTATAACAATTTTATTTATGACAGTTTTTACATTAATTACAAACTATTTCTGCCCCCAATCAATAAAATTTATATTAAGCTTCATAGTTCTAGTAACTATAATATACCTCATAGTTGATAAAAATGTACAAAAAGCGTGTCTTGTATTTATATTATTAGAAATAAGCATGGCAGTTTACGAAATGATATATTCATTTATAATCAATATTATTATTGGAGATGATAATACAATATTAATGAACATATTATCAAATAGCTTTGTCAGTATAGTAGGTATATTAATTATAAAAATGAAGGTACCACAAATTATTTATAATAAGACACTAAAATCAATAAAAGCGATAAAAAATAATGAAATAGTATTATATTCATTAATGATCATAATTATAATAATATTTTCTACAATCGAAAGTTATATAAAAATGCCATTATCAATAGTCATTGTTACAAACACAATTATCACACTTATTTTCATATTCGTAATATCAAGATTTATAAATGCTAAAAATAATTACAAAAATATATCTGATAAGTACCAAACGAGCATATCAAGTTTAAAAGAATATGAATCTATGATTGATAAATATAGAGTAAATAATCATGAAAACAAAAATGAACTTATGACAGTAAGAAATATGATTATCACAAATGACAAAACAGTTGTAGAGTATATTGATAAACTAGTAGATAACAAAATTAAAGATAACGAAAAAATAATGTATAAAACATCTAAAATACCAGAAGGAGGGCTTAGAGCTACTATATATTCTAAACTTACTTTAATGGATAATTATAAAATAAAATATACGCTCGATATAGCTAACGATGTTAGAACAGCAGATTTAATAAACTTGGGCGAAGATTTAACCCTAAATATTTGTAAAATATTGGGTGTATTTTTAGATAATGCTATAGAAGCTGTAAGAAAATTAAGAAAGAAAAATATTGATGTTGAATTTTATATTATGGATGGTTATCTTAATATTGATATAACAAATAACTTTAAAGGAATGCTTGATATAAATAAACTAGGCATGAGAAAATATACAACCAAAGGCGATGGACATGGTTATGGTCTTTCACTGGTAGAACAGATTATATCTGAAAATTCAAAATTTTTAAAAAATGAAAAAAGAATAAACGGTGATAAATTTACTCAAACATTAAAAATAAAAATGTAGGTTTCTACATTTTTTATTTAATTAAGCTTTTTGGACATTTTGGTTCGTCATACCAAAACCAAGAACAAGCAACTGAACTAGCATTTGCAAACAAACCAGCAAATCCTGATAAAACTGAAGCAATAAAACTCATTTTCTTTCCTCCTTTCATTCTTTTATCTATGTTTAAATAAAAATTTAAACCTTAACTTACATGATAATATTTGTAATTATCATACTGCTGATTAGCGAGTCTATAAGTTATAGGAGAAATCATCACACATTGTATTATTAGAGCTAATATGCAGCTATTTGTTATAAAGACGTCTTTTAAAACAAAAGAGCAAATAACCATTGTGGCAGCAACAATTGTAGAAATAATTTTATAAACCATCCGCCTTTTAGGACTAACTATAGGTCTTTTCTCCGTATCAGCTGGGCTATATTTAAAAATATAAATAGTTGAAAGTAGTCCAAACAAAATCTTAAACCATAACGGTAAAACAAGTAGTTTACTAATATAAGCAGCTGTTAAAAACGTTACAGATGAAGCCACCAGACATACCGTGCTAGATGAGGCATGCATTCCAAATGAACAACTTCGTATTGCATTATATATAATCATAAAAATGATTAATTCCTTAAATATTCCAAGGAAATAGGCTACCAAAAATATAATAATTGTTTTCGAAATAAACATATAAAAACCTGTTAGTCCGTATTCCAAAATTTCCATTTTTTCATCGGAATAATCAGGATAATTATTTTTTATTATCTTAAGCGAATTATTAATAACAAAATCTTTCATATTAATGCCTACCTTCAAAATAAAAATACCACCATAAAAAGCTTAAATATTAAAAAGTGTATAAACAGCAAAGACACTATCTTAACAAGTGTAACGAGTACAACGACTCGTTACACTTGTTAGCATTTAGACAACAAATAATCACATTGGGACAGAGGAGAAGAAATAAACAACCCCAAATAGTAAAATGAATTTTGTCGACTCATAACCCGCGCGTAATGTCGGAATTTGTAGTATTGATTTCATGGCAAACAGGGCCCAAATGCAGTATATTATTATTGTAAGAGAATTACTAGAAGGGAGATGTAGGAGTGAGAGGCAAAGTTAAATGGTTTAATAATGAAAAAGGCTTCGGATTTATTGAATATAATGATGAAGAAGACATTTTCGTTCATTATTCAGCAATCCTTACACCAGGCTACAAAACATTAGTTGAGGGACAATATGTCGAATTTGAGCTAGTAAGAACTGACAAAGGATTACAAGCTAAAAATGTTGTCGAAATAAAAACTGCATTAGTGTAGTTTTTTTATTATATAAAAAGGCATAATAAAATTTTATATTTATTATAAAGATTATGATATAATAACAGCAAAGAAGTGATAAGATGGAAAGTAATTTAGAAAAATATACTTTTGGACATGCATATTATGGAGACATTCCAAAAGAATCAATTGAAAAATACGCTGCTTTATTTGGCGAAGGATCAACAAACCTAACAGATTTGTTGAGGTTTTGTTTTCAAAATAATATAAAAACATACACAAGCTGTAAGGGACATCATGGGAAAGGCGAAAGCTATATTGGATTCTTACCTGATGAAGAATTTGCAAAATATTTATGTGAAACCGCCGATCAGTTAATGGTAGACTCCATAGAAATTGATAAATATTACGGGATGCTAAGAACAAGAATTTATTGCAGCTGCGACCTAGATTTTAAAGCGATATTAAAATTGGTACAAAAATATGTTTTGTTTAAAAAACAAGGCTTAATATATAATACTAGGTTTAAAAATACAGAAATGTTAATACAAACCATTATTTCATCTCAGGATTCAAGACTTTGGTTACAAATAAAAGATGGTGAAAGCAAGTTACACGATTTTTCAAGTGACAGAACTATTGAAAAAGGGTATTATTGCCCGAACGCAACTATCACGCATATATTACATTCTAAAATTTCAAGAGAACTTGAAAAAGCTTTCGTGACTGGATATGATAAACAAGAAAAAGAAACAATATTAAAAAAGAAAAGATAAAACCATTAAAAACTATATTAGCGTCGTTTCATCTGCACAAAAAATCCCACAATATCACACAATAAAACTGTATATTTAACACAAAAAATATGATATAATATAATCGGAAGGTGATAAAATGAAATATGTTGTTCGTGGTAAGAAAGTCAAAGTTACAGAAGACTTAAAAAACTATGTTGAGGAAAAGATTTCAAAGCTTGACAAATTTTTTCTAAATCCAGATGAATTTACCGCAACAGTAGTCTTTACAAATCATGAACCAGTTCAAAAGGTAGAGGTAACGATACCAGTTAAAAGAATGATTTTAAGGGCTGAAGAAAGTCACAAAGACCCATTCGCAGCTATTGATTTAATTGTCGACAAACTAGAAAGACAAATAAGAAAAAACAAGACTAGAATGAGCAAAAAATCAACAAAAGATAAAATGGCCGGTTTTGTCACTAACTTTGAAATTGAAAAAGAAGAAAAAGATAAGAGTAAAATTGTTAAAAAGAAAGCTATCGAATTAAAACCGATGAGTGAAGAAGAAGCTATTCTTCAAATGAATTTAATAGACCACTCATTCTTCATATTTAGAAATGATAAAAACGGAGATATTGAGGTCGTATATAAAAGAGAAGATGGAAACTACGGTTTAATCAAAGAAAAATAAAATCGCTTAAATGCGATTTTTTAAATTTTTAAAGTAAACACTAGGAATTTTCCTTATTTTTTGGTAAAATACTGTATAGACGAAAGGATGAAAATTATGAACTTCTTAAAAAAAATATTTGATCACGAATATAAAGAACTTGAACGTTTTCAAAAAATAGCTGATGCAATAGATGCTTTAGATGAAGAAATGTCTAAATTAACAGACAAAGAATTAAAAGCTAAAACAGCCGAATTTAAAGAAAGACTAAAAAAAGGAGAAACCTTAGAAGATATAAAAGTAGAAGCTTTCGCAGTTGCAAGAGAAGCGGCTTACAGAGTAATAGGTGAAAAACCTTATTATGTACAGTTATTAGGAGGCCTAGCTATTCATTACGGTAACATTGCTGAGATGAAAACTGGTGAAGGAAAGACATTAACTTCTATTTTGCCGGCCTATTTAAATGCCCTAACAGGCGAAGGTGTACACATAATCACAGTTAATGAATATTTGGCTGGTCGTGATGCCAACTGGATGGGAAAAATTCATGAATTTTTAGGACTTACAGTCGGTATAAACTATAGAGAATATACTCCAGAACAAAAAAGGGAAGCGTATGCCTGCGATATAATGTATTCTACAAATAATGAAATAGGATTTGACTATCTAAGAGATAACATGGTTGTTAAAGCTGAAGATAGAGTACAAAGACCACTTAACTTTGTTATTATCGATGAAGTTGACTCAGTATTAATAGATGAGGCTAGAACCCCACTAATTATTTCAGGTGGAAGCATGCAATCAGCTAACCTTTATACTAATGCCGATAAATTCGTTAAAACTTTAAAAGAAAATAATGGATATATTTATGATGAAAAAACAAAAGCCACATCATTAGATGCAGAAGGAATAAAAAAAGCTGAAAAATTCTTTAAAGTTGAAAACTTATATGACATTGAACATGCCACTTTAGTACACTTCATTAACCAAGCACTTCATGCTAACTACAGCATGAAAAAAGACTTTGATTATGTTGTTCAAGATGGCAAAATAGTTATAGTCGATCAGTTTACTGGAAGACTTATGCCAGGAAGAAATTTCTCAGAAGGATTACATCAAGCAATCGAAGCCAAGGAAGGTGTACAAATAAATGAAGAAACAAAAACGCTAGCTACAATTACATTCCAAAATTTATTTAGAATGTATAAAAAACTAGCCGGAATGACAGGTACTGCCAAGACAGAAGAAGAGGAATTTAGAGATATATATAACATGTATGTTATCCAAATTCCAACAAATAAACCAATAATTCGTGAAGACTTCGGAGACCTTATTTTTGCTACTGCAGAAGGAAAATATAGAGCAATAGTAAAAGAAATAAAAGAAAGGCATGCTAAAGGACAGCCAATTCTAGTTGGTACTGTTGCCGTTGAAAACAGTGAACTTATAAGCAGAATGCTAAAAAAAGAAGGAATTCCACACGAAGTATTAAACGCCAAAAACAATGCCAGAGAAGCAGAAATTATAGCTAAAGCCGGAGAAAAAGGTGCAGTTACAATTGCTACTAACATGGCAGGACGTGGAACCGATATCAAGCTTGGTAAAGGTGTTATAGAATTAGGCGGACTATGTGTTCTTGGAACCGAAAGGCATGAATCAAGACGTATAGATAACCAATTAAGAGGACGTTCTGGACGTCAAGGAGATCCAGGAATGACTCAATTCTGTGTATCATTCGAAGATGACCTAATGGTTAGATTCGGCACTGATAGTGCAAAAGCTTTACTTCAAAAAGTGGGCTTTGACGGAGAACTTTCAATCAGAAGTAAAGCCTTATCAAGATCAATTGAATCAGCCCAAAAAAGAGTTGAGGGAAACAACTTTGATACAAGAAAACATTTGCTAGAATATGATGACGTTATCAATAACCAAAGAATGATAATATATGCTCAAAGAAATGAAATACTAGATAGTGAATCTATACATAGTACAACTTTAAGCCATTTTAAAAACCACATCACTAATATTGTTAACAGTCATCTAATAGAAAACGATAAATTAACTGGAACTGATGTTAGTGAAATATTAGAAAACGTTAATGAAAACTTACTAAGAAATGATTTAAAAGTAGAGGATTTAGAAGAATTAGATCCAGAATCACTAATTGACACTATTTATGAAAAAATAGTAGAGGAATATGAAAAGAAATTATCAGAATTCCCAGATGAATTAAAAAATGAATTTGAAAAAGCAATCACTTTAAGAGTAATTGATACTCATTGGATGGATCATATTAACGCCATGGCTCTTCTTAGAGAAGGTATTTATCTAAGACAATATGCCCAAGAAGATCCTTTAAGAGCATATACTGCTGAAGGATATGAAATGTTTGATAATCTTTTGGCCTCTATTGCTCAAGACACAACAAGATATTTATTAAATGCTGAGATTAGACAAAATACCAGCAGAGAACAAGTAATAGAAGGAACACCTAATGAAGATAAAAGCAAAAATAAAAAACAAACACCAAAGAGAGTAAAAAAAGTAGGTCGTAATGACCCTTGCCCATGTGG
>AUXO015142617.1_pt1 | contig 25869 bp, 22 predicted proteins | sample 768731 | NCBI WGS metagenome assembly AUXO01 (sample SAMN02715735, study PRJNA202380) | gut metagenome | biome: sheep rumen | host: Ovis aries | place: New Zealand: Palmerston North | reverse complement strand
GCATAACCGTACTCTTCCATAAACTTAATCTGCTTCTCCAGTTTCGTTGGTTCCCACAAATCATCGCTATCCAAGAATGCAATCCAACGTCCCTTTGCGTATCTTAATGCCGCATTTCGAGACACTGCAGCACCACTATTAAAACCATTCTGATATAAACTAATCCTATCATCGCTCTTTTTAAGCTCAAGAACAATATTGACTGTTTCATCCTCAGAACAATCATCTACAATAATTAGCTCCCAGTTTTTATATGTCTGAGCTTGTACTGACTTAATACTCTCTTTTATGAAACGCCCGCATTTGTAAGTGGGCATAATTATTGAAACAAGATTGTCATTCATCCTAAATTAACCTCTTTATTCTTATCTTAAACCTAAAACATATTTTCTTACGAAAGAACTCTGTTCCATAACATGGATAAAACACAGACATAATGCTGTAATAAAAATCGTATAGAGTATAGCAACTAAATGGATTGTAAATGTATCCAAGTTAGCAATCCACTCAGGGAAATTTGAGAAATCCGGTATAAAGAAATATTGTAACAAGTAAATTGGTAATGATTTCCTACCTATTTCCATGACAAGCTTATTCACTCTCCCGGGTTTATCAAATATTGGGGCATAATAGACAAACATCCCCACTATAAATCCTACTCCCAAAACACGAAGGACAATATCTCTTAATAAATGAAATACTGGACTAGGCCAGAATTGATAGTCAATTATAAATAGCAAAACGAAAAATAACACGATAGTAGCACTCTTAAATAATTCGCTTTTTATCAATCTATTATAAAAAGTATAATATCCCTTTGCAAACAAACCAATTACAAAAAAATAAAAATACTTGCACAAATGATTAAAATCAAGTAACTTTGGCCCAAATTCACTATATATACTTAAAAGTGCTATCGTAATAAATGCGATAACCAATAACATTAGATTCCTCAATAATTCTCTTCGGAAAACAAACGATATCAGATAATACAACAGGAAACATTCAAATAAAGTTATTGTGAACCAATATTTTCCAAACCCACTCATTAAAGGGGTCAGCAAACCATCATTATTAAAAATATTTAAGATTGTTCTAAAAATAACGGCTGGGATAACTAACAACACAAATTTACTTTTAATACGGTGCCATACATCGCTAGCATTTATGGATGATTTATATGCCAAGAAGCCACTAATGAAGAAAAACAATGGCAAGTCAAATGAGTAGAGCATAAGACTCGACTTGGTATCATATGAACCCAAGCCCATTCCCAATAGCCTTACATGGCCCTCAATTACTAGCAAAATTGCAAAGCATCTTATTGCGTCAATATATTGAATTCTCCCCTCTCCTGACCTTCCTGAATGAGAGTTAGATTTTAAATTCTGTGTCATTTCCTTGCAAACGTTTATTACATTTATTTCAAAATTATCTCTTTACAATCGCATTATTACATACATGTAAATGATAATAGTCCATTATACCTTTTATTTGAACATCATTCATATTTTCCCCACAATTAATTTTCGATAAATTAGAACTTTTGTGAAAGGTTTGGTAAAACACATCCAAAGGAAAGTATATAAAACCATTATATGGCAGCACCACATTCTCTGTATCATTTAACAAACACATAAAATAGTTCCAAATATCATCGGCATTAGGACATAAGTTTTTTATTAATTCCACATTACACATATCGGGATAAAAGAAATCTTTTTTATAAAGAGTTCCCCCGCCACTCGTCGGAAAAATATTTTTACCCGCCATATTAGATATTTCTTGTGGCCACTTATTGTATTCCTCTATTTCGCCTTTTTCGTTATAGACAACTTGATGCGCTCTATGGGCAATCACATGGTTGGGCCATTTTTCATGGGCATCCATCAATCTTCTTAACATATTTCTCTTGTAATATATGTCATCATCACAAGTAACAATTATAGATTCTGGATATTCCTCTAGTGCAGGTATTAACTTCTTGTATGATTTTAAGTCTGCACAATACTTTATTGTTAGCCCACTCTCTTTCAGTTTTATTAAAGATTTCGGCAATACCGTATCATTCCAATTATCACTATCCAACCATAATATCACCATATCTGGCTTATATGATTGTCTCAATAATGAAACAATTGTATAATAAACTTTATAGGTTCTCCTCCCATAGGTTGTAAGTGATACTATTACTTTAGGATCGCCTTGGAATTTACCTAATGCATTCTTAAATGGTCTGATTATACGAACATCTATTAGCATCTTGTAAATTACTCCTAGAATTGAAACACCAAATAGAAGTATTCTATATAACAGTAATTCTGATTTTGTCTGTGGGTTTGCATTCATATACTACTCTGTTATTTGTTCAACCATTTTCTCACCCCAGTCGAATGTCAGTTCTTTACATCGTTGAACTTGGCGCTCTTTAAGATAATGTAGTTCCTGGGGATTATCTTTTAACTTCAAAATTGCATTTACAAGCGAATTTACATTTAATTCAAATAAAGCATCTTCATCGAGTAGTATTTCTGGTATACCCCCCGCTTTGCTACCTATAACTGGTATTCCGTTGTATAATGCCTCCATTACAGTATTGGGGCACGAGTCTGCAAATGATGGGACAACCGACAAATTGCTTTTTTTCAACACCTCATTAGGATTGTTCATTCTCCCAGTAAAACGTATATAATCACTTCCATATTTTGTTCGATACAAATCTAACGAAAGACCTCCTCCAACAAAGATAAATTCTATATTCGAGTCGTACTTCAAAATTTCTGTTGCAGCCTCTAATAATAGCTGATGCCCCTTTCGGGGAGAATCAAAGTCTCCAACGAAACAAACACGGAACCTTCCTGTCTCCTCAATCCTTATATCATCTAAATTCTTCTTTCTATTATTGACAATCCAACTGGGATTAACATTATTAATCTGTATAATTGTTTTTCTTTCAATAGTTTTTGCTATTAATGGATGTCGTTTCATCAACTGACGTTTATCGTAATCGCACTGGCATATAATAGAACTACATCTAATCATACAAAGTGACTCGCAAAACCACTGAAACAATAATTTGGGGTAAACGGACCAACGATGATTAATAACACGTTCATAACCTATCATGTCCTTTCTTATCATCAATACTATATTCTTAAAGCCAAATAAAACTAGACCAATAGCAGGTGGTACATCAAAAACTATAATTTTATCATATTCCCTTTTTTTTAGACAATTTACCTCGTTTCTATTTGACAAAAGAATACTCATTTCTGGAGGTAGTATATTATAAAGACCGCCTGTCTTCGCTTTTTGCAAACTAACCGAGCGCGTAAATCCCATATTTGCAAAGATTTCAGAATCATCTTGCCCTACCAAAGTAAACTCAATTTCGTCTGCTCTTTTAAAGGATCCACTTAGTTCGATAAAACGCTTCATCCCCCCAGTTTGTTTTTGCGAAAACACATAACCAGATGAATACATTATTATTTTTTTCATAATGTGCTTAAGTCAATTTTTTTATTTCTTGCAAGATTCTTAGTGGAAACTTTAGTCTCTGCCATTACTCTGAAACAAATCATTATTACAAATAAAGTTTCTTTTTGATAATAAGATACATATCCCCAATCAGCCAACAAGTACATTATCATTATAGTTGCTGCTAATTTAGATGACGGAGTCCAATAATCATACAACCGAATCATCTCTTTACCAAAATAAAAATAAATAAAATAATAACTTAAAAAACCAAATATTCCAACATCTACTAATAATTCTACATAATTATTGTGCAAATAAAAGGTGTGACCGACTATCTTATCTGCCAATAAACGACCACAGTCTAAGCCTATACCAGTTATTGGCTGTTTTAAGAATTGATCCCATCCTTCCTCAATTAAGACTTTCCTTTCCCAATCCGAATTAGTCAACTCATTTGAATTAGAAACAAATGCTGATAATTCAGTAAAACGATCTGCTAATAGGGAAAACATAGGCAAAGTAAAAAGAAAATACACCAATGCTGTTGCGACTATTGCACCTCCTGCTATTTTTAGAAATGTTTGAAAGATATCCTTAGTTCTATTCTTAAACAGATAAATCAAAAAAACGCCAACAATCATCATCACAAATGCCTTTCTACTTCCAGTTAGAAAAACAATTGTTATACCTAAAAATGTGGCAATACAATCATAAGACAATCCATTATAGAGAAGATAGGAAAAACTAATTACTGTAACAATCGCTCCCATCATTCCTAGCATATTTGCATTAACCAATTCTCCACCAACACGTTCTTCCAACCGGCTCATCAGTATTAAATCCGTAATTCCGATTGTCAATACTATATATATAATAAAGATTGTACCACCCCACATTATGCATTTTAAGAGGTTTTCAACTTTCTGATGTGAAAGCGAACACCAAATCACATTCATAAAAATCCAAGAACGCAATAAAGAAAATGATGCTTCCCAAGTTAATTTCTTGTCTACTGTCCAAAAATTGGATAAAAGCCCTACAGACACGAAGATTATCAGAATCTTAAAGAAAGGATTCTTTGAAATAAACTCAGCCTTTTTATTCCTTTCAATTCCTAGCAGGAATAAGATCAATATTAATAAGGCAAGAACAATAAAGCCAGAGTCGCTCAACTTCAAAATGCTAAACAATGAAAATATTATTGTTGTCAATACAATTATATACTTATCTAAGATTTTCATTGCAGTACTTCGTTTAAGAATGAATCAATAGAATAATACGAATCGAGAACAAAGTCTGTCTTGGAAGTTTTAATAAATTCTATCAAATTTTCATCAACTTTCATATTCCATACATAATACATATCGCTAGGTATATTCTTGTATTCTAGAATATGTTTATTTGTCGTCAATACCTTAGAGCCTGATGCTAATGACTCGATTGTCCGCATTGTTAAGCCCGATTGGGTTGGTCGATGAATATCAACAACAGTTTTTGAATTACTTATTATTTTTTCATATTCGGCATAGGAAATAGCACCTTGGTGCAAAATATCTTTATCACTTCTAAATTCTTCAATAGAACGTAACATATTTCTAAGATAAACAGATATGGTCATAGTAACCACAAATCTATACTTAAGACTATTCTTTTGGCATTGTTTTTTCAATTCATGCATAGTCTCTAGCCTGTTAGAATGTTGATTTCCAACAAAACACACATCATAATCCTTTAATTTAGGCCTATTATTCCCTATATAGAACAAAGGACGTAATTTAAAACCATATTTCCTGCAATCTTCGGAATCAAAAGAATAAACTTCATTAAAGTTTTCTTTTATAAAAGACAAACTCAGTTTTCTATATTCCCATTCATCCCACAGATAAAGTACAAATTTAGCCTTTGGGTGGTAACGCTTTAATGAATTAAGATGATTCTGACTAACATTGACGCAGGATATAATAAAAACCAGATCAAAATTGCAGGATTTCGTACTTTCAATAAAGGATGTAATTCCCTTCTCAGTGATTTCTTTTGCCTTCCTTTTTGAAAAAAGACTAGTTAACCACAACAAGTATGGATGTTTTTGTTTAAAACTATTAGAGTTCAGGTACCACACATCATATTCCTTCTTAAGATGCTCGATAATGTAAGTATCATATTCATGGAAGCCTACTCCAATAAATAGTATTCTTTTCTTATCCATTTTTATCCATTATTTGATTAATCTTCTCATTATCTCCATACTCACATGGAGAATCGTATGGCCTATCTGGGAAAGCACCATATTCCAATTTAATATCAAGATTATGCTCCTTGATAAATTGTTCTACCCGATCTGCCAGACTCATGGGATTGCCTGTACAACAGTTAATAATTCCTGTCACCTCTTTCTGCATCACAGCAGCAGATAGTTGATTAGCCAATTCGTCTACTGTGATAAAATCATACTGATTCTTGCCTGTGGTAAACGGGAAGGTCTTCTTACCCTCTTCAGCAGCCAACAGTAACTTGCAGAAAATAGAATTGTTCTTCTTATCATCACCAAGTATATAATAGGCTCTTAACCATTGAAGGATACATTCTTTCTGCTTGCAATAAAGAATCATCGACCTTCGCAGTGCATCCTTAGCAATGCCATACAAGGAAATAGGATTACAAGGGGTGTTCTCGTCAATAGCGCCTTCCCAGTAACCTACTTCATGCATGGTTCCCATCACTGCAAGCTGCTTCAAGCCGCCATCAATCATTGCGGCCAAAAAATTATAGTGAGCCGAAAGATCTCCTATCTGGGTGGGGGCATTATGAACAAAGCCATTACGCCAAGCCATGTGTAAGCATACATCAGGCGTGCCTAATTGCTCATATACATTCCCTTCGGGTAATTCAAAAAGGTTTAGCGTTTTCTTCTCTGCACGATCATCAACTTCATTTGTTACGATATCACATGCAATCACATCTGCACCTTTATCCAAAAGTGCTTTCACCACATGACGGCCAATATAGCCATTGGCTCCTGTTACAAGTACCTTCATACGTTAGTCTTATTTAAATAAACCTTTCTGTTTCATCTCTTCCAGAGAGGCTTCATAATTATCTGTCTGCAAATCCTGACGATTCACCCATTCTGTGAATTGTTTGATACCTGCATCAAATGTCCACTTTGGCTGGAACCCAAGAATTTTCTGTGCAAGTGTTATGTCCGCATAATTATGGCGAATATCGCCTAGACGATAATTGCCTGAAACAGTCAACGGAACTTCAATACCATAATGTTTGCAAAGTGTCTGAGCTACAGTGAGCACATCTGTTGCCACGCCTGTTCCTATATTAAATACATGACCATTTGCCTCTGGCACTTCCATACCGTCTATAGTTGCATCAACCACATCATCAATATATACAAAATCGCGGGTTTCTTTGCCGTCCTCGAAAATGTTTATTCCCTTATGACTCTTAATGCGATTAGAGAAGATGCTGAGAATACCCGTATAGGGATTAGTCAAGGATTGACCAGGGCCATAAACATTCTGGTAGCGGAAAGATACTGATTCAATACCAATATTCTTGCAGATAAGGTGTACCAGTTGGCCTTGCACCTGCTTACCTATACCATACACAGAAGATGGATGAATAGCACTATCTTCTGTTGTGGCAACTAGAGAAACCTTTCCTCCGCACTTGGGACAATGACACTCAAAGTCGCCTTTTGCCATATCTTCATCCTTACGCTCAGTGGGATAAACATCACCACATTTCTCACAATGATACTTGCCCTCACCGTAGATAGCGCGAGACTCTGCAACCACCACACGCTTAACATGGTTCTTGGTGTTGGTCAGAATATCAAGCAGCAATGCAGTTCCACCAATATTTACATCGATGTATCGTTTGATTTCATACATTGACTGACCGGTACCAGTCTCTGCAGCAAGGTGTATTACATAATCAACATCATCAAGGGCCTGCTCCAACAATTCCTTATTGCAAACATCGCCCTTGATAAAGCGTACCTTATCTTTTATACTACAATAAAGCGGTGAGGTTCTGTCTGGATCATTACCATGAATCTGTTCCAACAGATTGTCAAGAACATTAACCTCATATCCCTTTTCTATCAGTTTTAAAGCTATGTGAGAGCCTATAAATCCAGCTCCGCCAGTTATTAATACTATATTGCTTTTACCCATACTCTCTTTTCAAAATTATATTTTTTTATAACCTTTGCAGGATTTCCAACGACAACACAGAAATCTGGCACATCCTTTGTTACAACACTATTTGCACCAATTGTGACATGTTTACCAATATGAACACCAGGAAGAATTACAACATTATTATATAGTTTACAATCTTCGCCAATTACAACCTCTTTGACCTCTAATTTTTGACGCTCAATAGGTAAGTCAATATTCTCATAAGGATGATGTATGTCTGTTATAGTTACATTTGCAGCTATTGCCGTATTCTTTCCTACAACAATAGAATTGGCACATGTAAGATGTAGGTTTTGTTGTATAGCCACACCTTCCTCTATTCTGATGCGTGGTTGAAATGTATCACCGGCATATTCACACACACCCTGTATCCTCGCATGGTGCCCTATCGAAACACTTTCCCCCAACTCAATAAACTGAGGCGTAATTTGAAGAGGTTTTTTTATAACATCGGTTCGATGATATTCTCTGAACACTGGCTTATACAGCGCATAGGATACAAGTGAATTCATTCCTCTCCAAAGCCTACGAAATGTCATATTATTCATTATTTATCTCTTTATTTCTGTTTCAAAACCATATCCTTTTATCTATCAAGCTGTTTCTAATTCATTTTTTTAATAACATCATCTTAATATCCATCAGACTCACACTAAATAGTTTCAGTAAAAATAGCACGTATAAAACAGCAACTAATACTTTTGTTATGATGCCTGCTACTGATACATTAGGAAACACTAAAAATATCACATGAGGTATTATTAATACCATCAACACAGCAATCGTCTCTTTATGAATAGACTTCCCAGGGAATGTCATTTTCACAAAAAGAGCTATATTCATGATAACGTATGATAACATTCTCGACAATGCAGCTGCTATTGTCCCCCAAAGTGGAATAAGCAACAGATTGAACAAAAAGCTGAACGCTGCACCCGCAACCATGATTCCACCTTGAGCCTTAGTTCGCTTCTCTGAAGCCAGTACTCCTCGATAAATGGAATTCTGTCCATTCATAACAACTCCAATAATCAAGATTGGAACCAATTTGTATCCTTCGTGGAAAGAAGGAGCTGTCATGATAATAAAAACTTCTTGAGAAAAAAGTGCCAATACTAAAGCACCCACAAAAATAGCAATAAAAAAAGCAGTCTGAGCCTTTTTAACAAATTTATAATAGTCCGGCGTTCCGTAATGATTAAAGATCTCTGGTTCAACGGCATGATAACCACTATGAATAATAATACCTAAAGCACCTGTTAGCGTAACTGCAATATTATAAATTCCGAGCTCAGACAATAGAACGTTGCGTTCCAAAACAATACGATCAACCATGTTTAGGAAAAAATATGCAATTGCTCCAGGCAACAGTGGCAAAGAGAAGCGCAGTCCTTCTTTGATATAATTCATTGAGACCTTAAAACATGCATATTTTCTAATAATATTAGCATATATAAAGAAAAAAGGTATGCTAACGAATAAAGTCGAGTAATAATAGCCCAGAATCCCCTGTTTAAACACCACAACAAATAACACATTAAACAGGAAAGTTATCATTGAATATGAGAAACTCAACCCTACATATTTTGCAGAATCTTGACGTACACGATATATAACTAATGGAATTGTACTAAAAGAAGCAAGAAAGTTGTTAATCAATGCCAACTTGAAATATGGGTGCCACGGGACCTGTATTTGGTAATGCTCAATAACTAACGGGAATATCAACCATCCGAACACTATCAACATCACATTCATAAGGCCTATTATAATATATACCGTGCCTAGTAAAAGTCGCCTCTCATCTATTCCTTTTCTTTCAAAATAGAAACGGAGTGCATAAGAATTGAGCGAAAGGATGCCAATTACAGTAAATAAAGTCATGACACTACCCGTATAGGATAGGATACCGTATTCTGTAGTTGTAAGGTATCGTGTAAACACCGGAAGCAACAAGAATGATACTATTTTAGGTAATATCTCCCCTATTGCATAAATGGCTGTATTTTTGAACAATTTATTCATTTTGAATGGATTATTTCCTCAAATCTTTTAATTAATAAGGTTCGCAACGACGCTTGTATTATATTTATCAAACAGGTCGCCACGTGGAATGATTTTATCATTAGAGCTCATCTTATACTTATCTATAAAAATGTTTGCACTATCTATAAGATAAATTCCTGGTTCACTCAAAACAAAATCCATCAATCTATATGAACCCTCTTTTATAACAAATACTTTTTTACCATCGCGCAAGGCTTCTAATTCCACTGTAGATTGGACTACAAGAATGCCTTCTGATATTGATAATAACTCGATTATTGTTTTTTCATCGCTTACTACCTTGACATTCTTATAAGAGTAGAACTCTTTTTCATAATAATTCTTTTCTTCGTACTGGTTGGGGTGCAATTTGAAATCGAATGAGAAACTTGAATCTATATCTAATATGGATTTTACATATTTTACAAGTCTTCCCCCTTCGAATCTATCAGAAATAACCAAAAAGTGTTTATCAACAGGCCGAATTGAATGGCTATTATCTTTATAATAGAATTCATTTCCTATAATAATATTTTTAACACCAGGATAATTTCGATTTCTTGTCCAAAACTCTCCAAAAACTAAAAGCGCCGATGGATGATATATTTTCGACGAGTCAACTTCCAACTCACTTGGATAAGAATATGCAGGATGATTAATTGAAATCTGCCCATGCTGAAACTCAATTACTTCAACACCCAATTCATTTGCTGCTGCAAAAATGCCTTTTAAAACTCCGTTTTGAACCATGAACATTTTTTTTGTTCTACTTAACTTAAAAAGGATCTTATAACAATAATATTGGGTCAAAAAAGTTGCATACCATTTTTCCAACTCCTTTATTTCAATTTTAACAGTTGGATATTGACTTTTGATTATATTCAAAATATAAGAAAAGTCATATTTAGCAACTACAAACTTATTAATTAATAGCAATAGTGAATTTTCACAAGTCAGCCCCTTATATTTATAATTAAAGTCATGAAAACATGAATCTATTGCAAAGGTCTTTTTTTTGTCCACACAATCAAATAAATTACCACTAATTTTATCATAATATATACCATCTTTTTTATCACGAGAGCATAATAGAAAAAGATATGGACTATTCAAATGTTGCAAAATATAGACTATAAAAGATATTTTCCTTCTAATAAAAAGGAGCACCCTTTTTAGTGTTATATTATTAGAAGATGTTTTAAATTCTACTGGTTCACGATTTGAATAAACCCTACTATATACATAATAGCGCACAGCTTCCCATGGTCTTAATCCTCGGCTGTCTACGATATCAAATAAACCATTTTTCAACTCAAAATCAAAGAACTGCTCGGTATTCATATATTATTATGCTAATAAAGAAAAAAAGAACTAGTCACTTTATGATAACTCCATGATACATTTAGCCAAAGATAGATCTATAGCATTATCAATATCGACAGAATCTATAGTAGTCATTATATATGCTATACTTTTAGCACCAAAAAAGTGCTTTTGTTCCAAATATGCATCTGGTTTTGCTATAAAGATTGCCCCATTAGGGCTATAATCCTTATATCCCTGTCGTCTATAGTTTGAGAAATCAGTATCAAAATACTTTAAACTCTCATCATCATCTATTGGATTAACTAGAACCTTTGCATGCTCAGACTCCTTCATTGAAACAAGAAAGTCAAAGTCATTGTATTTAGATTCAAATTTGGTAACTGCTTCCTTAATATGCTTGGAATTCCGTAATGGTGACGTTGGCTGAAGAAGGACAAAATAATCAATCGGCTCAGTTAAGCGATTCTTCAAAATATCCTCCAATACCATAAATGTAGTTGCCTTATCATCTGAAAGCTTCTCGCCTCTCATCATAACTTCCGCACCATATTCACGTGCGATATCGGCATAGTGTTCCGAATCTGTAGAAACTATAACTCTATCAAAAGCACCCGTCTGTAAAGCTGCTTCAATACTATATGCGATAAGTGGTTTACCGCACAAGTCTATTATATTCTTATCCTTCAGCCCTTTTGAACCAGAACGAGCAGGTATTATTGCAATCTTTTTCATTTCTTTATATCATAAAACACTTTATATTGGGTTTTCGCCCCATGAAGTATATCTTTGGTAACATTGTAATAAAGCTGCGCAGAATTCTCCTTATAGTAAGGAGTGTCTGTTATAGGCTCATCTTTATGCTGTATAGTATAGTTAATTGCATTGGTGATATCCTTTGCATCACATCTTACGTCGATGATGCTACTACTTTTTACACGACCGGTTTGGCGGTCACCAATGTTAATAGTAAATGAGCCAAGGGAGGGTACCTCAATAACACCGCTACTTGAATTACCAATTAATGCTATTGATTTTTTTACTATATAGTGATATCCGTCAGGATGCAAATTACTATAGAAATGACAATGCGACTGAGAATCACAGAATGATTTTACTCTAGAAGTAATCTGATCTGCATGTGTATCCGCATTTGAACCAATAAAGACAAAATCATAATCTTTGGTAAAGGGTTCCACCGCCTTTAAAACTTGCTCAACTTGTTCAAGTGGAGATACTTCATTCAATGTCTCAGGATGGAACAACACGACGAAAGAATTATTATAACCTTTCACTTCAGAAGGTACATTCTTCATGTCAATATGAAGACAGTTCTCCGCTCCTAATGCTCCAAGGTAATAAACATTTGAAGGTTGCTCACCTAACTGAATAACTCGCTGTCTATAATCTTCAGTACTTGTAATATGCCAAGTGGCCATTTTTGTAATTGAATGGCGAATAAATTCATCATAGTTGGCTGCTGTCAATTCGCCTCCATGCAAGTGAAGCATAGGAATTCGATGCATTGCTGCAGCTATAGATACGCTATATATCTCATAACGATCTCCAAGTATAATCAACAAGTCATACTTATGCTCAGAAAAGAATTTGCTGAAATCATCAAGGGTCTGAGCCATTATATGACATGTATCATGCAAGGAGCCCATTTTTTGTGGAATAGCATCCTTAAAATCAATTCGGAATCCATCCTGCTCTATGATTTTAACTGCACTCCCAAATTCATCAGAAAGCAGAGCACCTGTTGTAAGAACAGAGAAATCCACCTCTGAATCAGCATTTAATTTTGACAAATAATTACGGACTATTCCATAGTCAGCTCTGGAACCCGTAGCAAATGCAACCTTATATTTCTTCATAGTTCAATCAATTCATCCTCAGAAAAATCTCTAATCGACTTTGTACCAAGCACTTCATACCACTTCATTGGAGAAACACCATTTCCGGGTCGTTTGCATGTGATATTCTCTTCAGTCAGTTCTTCGCCCTTCTTAATCGCTTTGCGTGCAACAATGCTTTTACGGGCAATTACTATATTCCTACGTTCGGATTCTGTAACCTTTTTACCACCTTCACCTGCCATTACTTCGATGCGTCTAATATTTGCACAAAGTTCTTTTAGTTCTGCAGGTGTTGCAGATGCCTTATGGTCTGGGCCAGGAAGATTCTTATCAAGAGTAAAGTGCTTTTCAATAAGAACAATATCTTTCATGCATGCGCCAATTGCCGCAACATAACCAACTGAATGATCAGAGAATCCGATCTCTATGCCAGGAAGCTCTTTATGAAGTGTATCAATCGCGCTTAGATTTACATCCTCATCAGGAGTCGGATATTCTGTATTACAATGAAGGACTACTAGATTCTTGGGGGCCTCATATTTACAAATGATATCAACAGCTTGATGAATCTCCTCAACGGTACACATACCTGTTGAAAGGATTATTTTTTTATTAGGCACACGGAACTTTGCTATACGTTCAAGGAAAGGGAGATTTGTAACCTCTCCAGAAGGAATCTTCCATATAGCCTGCTTTTGCTCTTCAAGAAAAGCAATAGAATCCATATCAAAAGGCGTTGAGAACGTATCCAAGCCAAGACTGATGGCATAATCACGTAGTTTTATAAACTCATCGTAAGGTAATTCAAGTTTACGTGTCATTTCCAGTTGATTCTCTTCATTTCCAGTAGTTACCTTCTGATAATCAGCTTTTGGAGCATAACGTGATATGAGTTCAGCTGCCTTAAAGGTCTGGAACTTTACAGCATCAACACCACAAGCTTTAGCCTCATCTACCATTTTCTTAGCCAAAGCAGGATCTCCACAATGGTTGCACCCAATCTCTGCTATTATATATATGTGTCGCATGTTAATTATATTTTCTGTTATTTGATTCTATTTCTTTTGCAGGCACACCCACTACGGTCTTCTTTGCCGCTACATCTTTGATAACAACAGCACCTGAACCTACCAAGGCCCATTCACCAATGGTTAACTGACCGTTAATAACTGTGCCACTACCTACAAAACTCCCTTCTTCACATATAACGTCCCCATTTAATGTAGCGTTAGTAGAAACATTGACATGATCCTTTATTTGGCATCCATGTTCTATAAGTGCCCTTGTGTTAATAACACAATTATCACCTACTGAGCATCCATGGTTAAGAATTGCTAGTTTTCCAATAAAACTACCCTCACCAATTGTTGACGCTTTGGATACCAATGCAGATTTATCAATGACATTTATTAAAGAAAGATTTCTCTCCTTTAATTTATCAAACCATGCTTTTCTTTTAGCATTGTTTCCAATTGCTATGAAATAAACATTCTCACTAGGATTGTCAAGACAGTCTATCTCACTTCCTAATACAGGATATCCTTGATGCATTGTTCCTTTGGGTTTAATGTCATCAATATAACCAACCATCTTGAAATTCATATAATCTACGGAGTCCAAGACAGATTTCGCGTATCCTCCTGCACCTATTATTACTAAATTCTTCATGCTACAATATCGCAATTACTGTTTTAATATAAAAATGGAGTATCAAAATCCCTTAGCATTGGATGTTTTGTATCCTTATCACTAAGATTAGCTTTGTCTGTAGGTATTATCCAATCTATGCCAAGAGAGTCATCAAGGATACTGATACCTCCATCAGCTTCTGGATGGTAGAATTCGTCACACTTATACTGGAATACAGCTATTTCACTCAATACAGCAAAACCATGAGCAAATCCTTTTGGGATAAAAAACTGCCTGTGATTATCCTCTGTCAATTCAACGGCTACGTGCTGTCCGTATGTGGGGCTACCCTTGCGAATATCCACTGCCACATCAAGAACAGAACCTTTCACACAACGTACCAGTTTGCTTTGGGTATAAGGAGGGCGCTGAAAGTGCAGACCACGCATTACACCATACGACGACATACTCTCATTGTCTTGGACAAAGTTGATTGTATGACCCAAAATGGGTGCAACCATCTCATCAAACTCACGCTGTGAGAAGCTCTCAAAGAAATAGCCACGCTTGTCACCAAAAACTTTTGGCTCAATAATGAGTACCCCTTCAATTGTAGTTTTTATTACTTCCATTTTTGAATAGTGTTTCAATCTATTTATAATTGCTGTGATTTCTTTAAATGATTAGTTCATGCACCTATCATACACCGCTTTACCATCAACAAAATTATCGGTCAACTCTACATTTCCATATTGTCTTTTAAGTTTCCTACCGAGTTTTGATATAGCTTTGAAGGCTAATCTCCCTCTCTTCTGGTAATAATCAAAGATTTTTGGCAACAGCGTAATAAGTGTATAATTCATTCTGTCATTCTTGATTACCTTAACTATCGTACATTCTTTTTCTAATTCCTCCTTTACTTTATCCAAAGGGAAACTACTATCACATGGAACAACACAGGTCAACAAAACTCCGTTTTCTTTCAGATCATTTTGGGCTTTAAAAATACATTCTTTTATATTTTCCAATACAACATGACAAGATTTGTCTTCATTTAGATAAGAGGGGATTTCTGTATCCCAATAAGGATTCACTCTCGTATAGTAACCTGGTATCTGAAAAATATTATAACAAAAAGCCAAAGCAGCACGGTGAGTACCATCATTAATAGTAAAATTCTTAGCAATTCTTAGATACGATGATGGATCAAATCCATTTTTATCATATGATTCTAATAAATTTTGGAACCTTATATCATCATCTTTTGAGTCATGCTTGATATTCATTGCATTATATAATACATTTGAAATTACATTGGTGTTTTCAAAAAATGGTTCTCTAGTATTTTTCCACTTTTCAATATCAAGAATTCGACTTCCTATAATAACATGATACATTCTTATGGAATTATCATCTCTTAGATACATGTAATCACCAAGAGACACAAGTACCTTATCCTCAAATAGTAAGTGATTGATTCGATATTTAATACTATTATAAATTCTACTTATCATATAACACTATTTCTCTATTATTTGAATGCTATTTCCCTTAAGAGCCCACACCATGTCAATAAATTTACTCCGTGTTCTAGAACTATACATGCACCAGCGTACCACTATTAATATCCTCTTTCATTTCATCTATTACCTTCAAGAGGTACTGGCCATACTGATTCTTCAGCATTGGCTTTGCCAGTTCACGCATCTTTTCCTCAGTAATCCATCCATTACGGTAGGCAATACCCTCCAGACAAGCGACCTTCAAACCTTGGCGTTTCTCTATCACTTCCACAAAAGTAGATGCCTCTGCCAATGAGTCGTGGGTACCAGTATCCAGCCAAGCAAATCCCCGGCCAAAGACCTGCACCTTTAGGTCACCATCGTTCAAGAACTCTTGATTAACCGTAGTAATTTCCAACTCACCTCTTGCACTAGGCTTGATATGCTTGGCAACATCTACCACCTTATTAGGATAGAAATACAATCCTACTACAGCATAATTCGATTTTGGTTCCTTGGGTTTTTCCTCTATACTCAGGCAGTTACCTTGCTTGTCAAATTCTGCAACGCCATAGCGCTCCGGATCGCTAACCCAATAGCCAAACACAGATGCCTTACCATTAACTTCTGCATCTTCAACTGCCTTACGAAGCAAAGCAGTAAAACCTGCGCCATAGAAAATATTGTCACCAAGTACCAAGCAAGCGGAATCATTACCGATGAATTTCTCACCAATAATGAATGCCTGAGCCAATCCATCTGGTGAGGGTTGCTCAGCATACTCAAAGTGTACGCCATAGTCAGAACCATCTCCAAGGAGACGCTTAAATCCTGGGAGGTCATACGGAGTACTGATAATCAGAATATCCCTAATACCAGCCAACATCAATGCTGAAATAGGATAATAAACCATCGGCTTATCATAAATTGGGAGCAATTGTTTGCTCACACCCTTAGTAATAGGGTAAAGGCGTGTGCCTGAACCGCCTGCTAAAACTATACCTTTCATATATTATGAGTTTATTATTATCGTTCAAAAAGAAAAGTTATGAACAAACCTATCGTATGAAAAATAACTTGTCAAAGAACAATCTATCACGTATAATCAATGAATGCTAATAATCCTTCTATTTACAACGTATAAGCCCTTTGGCAATCCTTCAAACGATGTGGCATCTTTTCTTACCAATAGACCATTTATAGAATAAACATCGAACGATCCCATGGGTTTTACAATGTCAGAAATGCCTGTATCTTCTTGCACTGTCAACTTACCGTTGATATAAGATAATTCGTAGTTCTGAGCCTCACCTCCAGAAACTAAAACATCGTATTCGCCAGGCTCGCTTTCCTCTGTGGCAGTAGTCGTTACCGTAGGAACTTTTATTAATACAAACTCATCTTCATCGTTCTTGAAGCCTTCATAGGTCAGCGTGAACTCTGGCATAGCTTCACCTTGTTTCTTTGTATAGGTTCCTGCGGAAATTGTCAGCGGTGCCTTAGTGATGGTCAGTGTACCTGCAACATAGGTTACATTGTAGTTTGACACTGTCCCCTGCTTTACAACAATGTCGTATGTTCCGACTGGTGACGTTGCTGTCGCTTCACAAGTAATCTCAGGTATGCCAACAAGAGCTGCCCCCTCACTAGTATATTCAAATGTAGGGTTGGCATCACCATATTCGCGAGTATAGTTCTTCGCTTTAAGCGTTACCCTATTTTCAACTAATAATGTTCGTAACAAATCTATCGATTCTCCAGTAACACCTAAACCTCCATCGGCGATTGACTTAGTACACATATCATAGACTTTGTCATTCAGAGTTTCACCGCTAAACAAACTATTGATATATGCTATCATTGTGTTATATCCGTATTTCCCATCGGGTGGAGCATTTCTGAATCTATTAAAATAATTGGTATACCTATCATAAGGAGATTTATACCAAGTTGCCCATAGTGAAGTCAATTCAAAATCTTTAGACTTATCGTTGTCACTAACACCACACAAAGACTCAATAATAAAAGCAAAAGTTCCTGTTCTGTCTGCACCACTATTGCAATGAAAAAAGACAGATTTTCCTTCGGATAGCTTATGAATTACTAATTCCAAACAATTATGTAGACATTCTCTGCCAATAGCAGTTCTAAGCCCTCTATCATCTCTGTCATAACCGTAGAAACCATATAAGTCATGATCTCTATATACTTCAAAGCCTTTGCCTTCCAATGGGCTTTCTTGCCATAAATCACCAAAATCCAACTCAACAGTACACCCTATCCTCTCTCTTAGATCATATATACCCTCCTCACGAATTTTCATGTATGGACCGTTATCATCCCGAAGAACTTCAGCACCTCTTATCAGTTTTCCATATTTGATAAATCCTCCAGTACAAGGCAAGCCGCCTAAATCTCTACAATTGCCAATATGTTCTCCAGGGATCTGTAACAATCTCCTTGAGCCTGTAGTAAAGAACTGACCAGACTCAATTATTGTTTCACTAATACCATTAAGCCCTTCGACTTTCCAATAATATTTTCTATTCGGTATCAAATTATAAACATCAAAACTTACAACATCCGGCTCAAGTGAATAAACCCATGCACCAGAGAAGTTCAAATCACTCGAAACAAATAGTTTTAAAGACTCATAATCACTCGCACTATGCCATTTTAGTGTTACTGGTAATGGAAGAGTAAGATCAGTTACAGGATTTGCCCTATAATTACTAACAAAACTATTTAGGTATTGAGTATCATTCGAATAATCAACTTCTGTCAAGTATGCTTTTGCTTTATTATTAACTAATTCGTATGATTGTGCAATTGCACTGATACCAACACACTTCAACAAAACTACCAATAAATAAAATAGTTTTTTCATAAGTGTCTAAAGTATTTTATAAAAGAGGAGAGGGAAACCATTATTGAACCTTAATTTTTATGAGAGAGGTTTACACCTTCCCTCCTCGTAACGATTTTCTTATTTGCTGTTTCTAAGCAGTATATTTAGTTAATCTGCCACAACATACGAGAATAATACTACACAAAATAATATCACTGCAATGATGGTGAAAAACACCTTTAATACTTTCTCAATATCCATATTGTGTTGATTTATTATAATTTCCATTTTAATCGCGCACGCAAGTGCTAACTAGCTCCTATAGTGCTCAATTCTTGATACCGTAACTTTCTTATCCACATCTTTAGATATAGGTTGGATAGATTTCTCTTTAACCAACTGGCGTATCTGCAACAGGTTTGTATCACGTGCGCTCATGTTGGGTCCTATCTTTATCTCCTCGATATCAAGAGGAAACTTCTTTTCATCGAATAAGGCCAAAGGCATAAGTATAGAGAATTCACCACCTTTAATCCAGTCAGTTTTCTTTGGAGGATTTGAAGCTGTTGTTTCATATAGCAAACGTACTTCATGCTCTATTGCATAGTCATAAGGTTTGAAGAAATGTTTCCAATAGTCAAAATGACGAAACCAGAATTTAATTGCTCCAAATTTTAATTCTTGTATCTCCCTGATGAAATCTAGCCCTGGATGTTTTTTTATATCACACCCATAGAATATCTTTGCGAAACGGAATCCATCAGGCATATCCTTTGGAGTATATTTAATTCGAACACCCTTAGTATTATCGCCATACAAACGCCACATCATTAGATCCTCATCAGGTTTGTCTTCTACACACGATAGGATAAAGTAATTATTCTCTTTGTTTCGATCATATGCTGTTTTGCCACTTTCGCGATTTAAATATCTATCGGCATAATATACCTCACTCTTATCGTTCATGCCCACCAGACAACACATACCTTGGCTTCCGGACTGCAACGTCAAGAACAATGAATTAAGAGATGTATAGCGATAAACAGTATCACCAATGAATGTTTCTATAAGCTGCTCGAAGAACTCATTCTCTTTTTTAATATCAGAGAAGCGAAGCTTTCCATCCTTCACCTCGAAATCTATATCTTTGCAACCAGCAACAAATGTCTTTATTCTACCTATCCTATCATTATCGCCAGCCAAACACTCATCAGCCAATCGATGTACTTCTTTGCAAAAATCATCAGCATGTGGCTTTTTGCTTTCTACATCATCTATAAGAGTCTTGATGGATTTAAAGACATCAACAATATCTGCTAAAGAAACCTCTCGAAAACCACCTTCAAAGCCATCATTAGCCTCCCATAGAAGATAACGCACATCATCTGTAATAATCGCATAAAGATAGCTTTGGCTTAGAGCCAGATTCTTGAGGTTAATCTCTGCACGACCAATATTATCAGGCGTAAGAGGCTTCTTCACTTCAACAAGGGCGATATGCGCATCCTCATGATAAATCAGAATGTCAGCATCATACTTTCTTCCTAGGGATATAGGCATCTCATAGGTAAGATCCACCTTTGCCTTATCTGTTATCTCCTGGCGCAGATGGTCAAATACTTGTAATTCTAAGTGTGAGTATATCATGAAGGGACCTTTTCAAATTAACCATTCAATACTAACTCATAGCCATATTTATAGGCATATCGAGCCTCATTAAATATCTCCTTATCTGAAGAGCCAATATTCTTCCAAATGTTAGTCTCGGGCTTTTCACCCCATTTCTTGGCTACTGCGCCAGCAACCTTTGCCGTATTTGTGAAGATATCATTAATAAGCTCAATATCGTCTGTCGTCTCTTCCAAATGTTCATAAATGTGCTTAAGCATCTTTATCAGCTCATTATAAGAACCTGATGACAACATTTCGTTTTTGACGAACATCATCAAGTAGTAAAGCCAGTCATGAACCATTATGCTATTACTAAACATAGAGAAATGGATAACTCTCTGTATGATACTCTGGAAGTTTTTATTACGTTTGGACAAGAAGATCAAAGCTTGCACAGCATCAATATAGAACGAAGGGATTGCAATCTGTTCCTCAATTTCTTTCTTAATATCTGCTTCCTTCAATGATTTATCATATTTCTGGAGCAATATTTCCAAAGAGAGATACTTGTAGTTCTTTTCCTTTAACTTAAATATAGATTCCCGTAGTTGCTTAACAACTGCCGCCGGTAAGCTTAAATGCTGAGTCTTGTATAAATAGCCTTCCATTTCATGAGCTACATTTGAAAGATATGTATAAAAGCCTCCGAAAACTTCATCCGCATCTTCCCTTTCCAGCAATTGCTCATTGTTCAACACAAGCTCAGCATACTTAGACACTATCAGTGAATGTTGCTTCTCAGTAATCAAATCAGCAAATAGAGAAAAATAGCTAAGCAGACCTTCTATTGTGGTTAGAGTCTGAGAACTATGAATATTTTGAATCTCTAATGCCTCTAATTTTGCAAGGTCTTTCCTTAGCAAATCAACGCGCTTGTGCCTATCCAAGTCTTTCTGTTCCGAAGCATATTCATAGGAATTTCTTAAGCTATATCCATCTTTTGAAGAATTTCTCCAATTGACTACTGCTTGCAATAATTTTGATTTAAGCTCCTCAGGGCAATTTGCCATCATTGCAATATTTGCTCGATATATAGCCATCTTACGAATAGCTCTATTGTCACTGGTCAGACCTTCTATTATCCGATTTGCTGCCTCTTCGTTTATCTGAAGTTGATTCAGATAATTGCCAATTTGAGGAAAATCCTCATTATGGGAATTGTCAAGAATATAGGGCAAGCACAAATTATTGAGTTGCACTTTAGTGTATTCCTCTAAAGGAAGGTTCTCATATATAATTCTGATACTATCTCTGTCTAAGAAATGAATTGCGTTAAGATAAACATCCTTATGTACTTCAAGAAGAGAGAGTACATTTGGCAGGCTAGCCTTTGTACACAAACGAGACAACATCGGTGTTAATACATGTAGCACACGCTGACGCAACGCTTCATTCTTTCCTGTTAATGGTAATTGGGTAAAGGGCAGGTATTGCTGGAATATCATATCTGCCATTTCTGATGACATCTGGGACAGATTCTTCCTATTTATACAATCCTTTACGTAGTCTTTAGTATTGCTACGTACCATAATGCCTATAGCATAAGGTTCATTATATGGGAACAATCTATTCAAAAAGAAAGAATTCAATCCAATATCTATATGGCTAATTGTGGTGCCATGTGATTGGCCTAATGCCTCGCACAATGAGAAATAACGAAAGCTCCACAAATAATCATGTACATAGCCTCCACCGCTAAGGTGCCAAGAAGAACTGGTTCGTCCTACATGGAAAGAATGCTCTCTTGTTCTCCCTGGATTCTTTTTATTGTCCAGCAGTCTTCTTTGGAAATGAAGCATTGTATCATGAGCATCAAATCGAAGTTCTACTGACTGATCAATAGGTTCTAAAGTATAGAACCGCAGAGCTTTACGTATTGCTGTCCAGCATGACTGCATAAAGTAAGAGTCTTCAGACAGGGTCAGAATGGTCTTACGAATATGCTGCAAAGCTTCGTTAAGCATACCTATTGCTTCAGAATTATTTCCTATTTCAGCTAACAGCGAAGATTTCCAAAGAACACCAACGTAATCAGTAAAAGGAACGTCCCAGGCCTTAAGGAGTTTGAAAAGCTGCTCGTAGTCTAAACATGCCGAAGCTTTCAGGCATCTATCATAATAGAACTTGCGTAGCTGGGTTGGCAGGAAGGAAGCTATACGTCCTTCTAACTCCTCTACCAACATATCATAGGCAACGTAGTTTCCCTTCTTTCGATAATATGTCAACAATGTAAGTTTCAACTCAATAACCATTGCTGGGTCTTCATCGTTGTATTCCTCTGATGAATATGGTAACGATACCAAACTATTAACAAACCAGTCAAGGCCGAAAGGTGTATTAGAGATTGACTGTCGCCAATTGATTTCATAAAGGAATGCAATCTTTACCGACCATGTTAAATCCTTAATCTTGTCCCAACGCAAACTTACTATACTATAAGATACATCATCGAAGTATTTATAGTACTCCAATGGCAACGTAAGCCAACCTGGATAAGAGACACGAACCTGTCGCATCTCGTCTGTAATAGATTCGAGATCTTCTTTTGATTCTATGCTGCCAAGCATTGACCTAACACCTCCATTCCAAAGGGTACTCTGGGCTTCGCCTAGATACTTAAAGAAGAATTCATAGCCCTCTTGGAAGCCTTGAACTCCAGGAAGGTCTGCCAAATTAAGTATATCTATCTTTTGTGCAGCACATAGCTTACGTTGGGCGTTATGCAACTTCCTGTCGAAAGTAATCATATAGACAGGAGCAATCTGTTCGCCCATTACGTCACGTAACCAACCAAGCCAACTCTTAAAGTTAGGGTCATCACCAGAGAAACCAATTAGACAGAACAGTTGCTCAATAAGCGACTGGCGGACTGTATTTACAAACTCAGGGTACTTATCTGGATAAGTTCGGAAATCTTCTTCAGTGATGATAAATGGTCTAATATCGGGGAAAGAGCCATGCAGTTTAATGATACGTGGGCTTTTTGAATAAAGCAGGGTTGACTTGTTTGTTACAATGCTATATGGACGCCCTGCATCCAAGAATGCTCTTTCAAGCAATCTGTCATAGTTTGTAGTGAAGACATCATGCCATTTCAGCTTTAGCAAGCCTTTATGCAGTTTGCCTGGGATAATTGCATCATCAGGCAACGATTGGTATATCAGCGTATCAAGCTCATTTCTACCAAATGATGACTCTACTTGCGAAGCAAGATGAATAGGACTTAAGAACATGGCATCCCTGCCCTCTGGTGCATGGCCATAAAGTCGTTTATAGAACTCCAAGCCAAGTCTGTTCCAGTCTTTGATTTCAATTGTATCTGGAATCAAGGCATTCTTACTGAAACCAGCACCCACGAAGGCTGAAGCCTTACCTAAGTCAAGGTAACGCTTAATATGGTCCATCATCATCTTCATGGATGATGACATTCCTGCCTTTATTTCTTCAAATCTTGCTGGTTCCATTATTACCAAATTTAAATTTCTTTGTTTTCTATAGCTGTAGCTACAGCCTGCTTAAGCCGATTCTCGTTAATTTCCATATCCTCACCATATTGCGCAAAATAGATATTCTGCAACTGATGCATTGTATTAATATGATTAGGAGTAACACGTATTAAGTTACCTCTAAAATCTACACCAATGAAATACCCCTCATTGTCTGGATAAATCAGGAATGTAGCCCTTGAGCCATAATAGGTATAAGCATATCCATAATTCTGTGGTATTCTGCTACGCACTCCCTGAAGGATAGTGTCGCAAAGAGGTATTGCACGCAGACTATTGTCTGCTGCATAGATGGTCTTGTAATGAAATGAGAAACTGGGATCACCCGTTTCAAACATTACACCATCAAGTATTACTGTGTTAGCAGTAACACCTTTCACCATTGCAGGCTGGTCTTTATAGAGTATGTAGTTACCTACACGAAGTTCGGTTGGTTCTATCATATGCTATTTAATTGTATGCTCTCAATTATCAGGAGCCATGCTCCTGTCATATAAACAATCTTATCTCTCTGTAAGAGTGATAAACACCTATTTTGGAGTGGAAGGCTTATCTGCGCAAAGCGCTGATGTGCCTGGAGCGTACAATCTACTTTCCTTTTATCTTTACTAATCTAAACTCAGGTAGTATCATTGAACCTCGTTTAGCCATCTGCCCATATACTTGGACTTTGACTCCTTCTGGTGTCTTAAATGGTTCTGTCAAAGCACCGTTTAATTTTGCAGCCTCAATATGATTCAGTTCCAGGGCGTTCTCCATCAAGTTCATCAATTCAACAGATTGCAAGAACATTCTTTGAAACTCATCGAAAGTAAGAGTCATATAACCCTTCTGAGGACGAAAACTAATTCTGCGCTGCTCTGCATCTATCGTATATAAAGAATGAGCGAATGAGTTTCTAACACTAGCGTCATAACAAGACTCAACAATATCGCCAATTTTTAGTCCACTATTTTTAAGAGGCTTTATTATTTTATTTTGCATAAAGGTGTCTCTATGTAGCCAAGGTATCTCTTGGCTCCAGAGATAGCCCCCTCCAGATACTATTGATGCCATTCGACAAAGAGACTTAATGAAATACGAGGAATCCCATAAATGGCAGTATATCATTAGTTCAATGTTCAGATCATCAATTCCATTCTCCCCCTCATAACTAAAACCGTCTTTACGATAGTTTCTGTTTAAATAATGCAGGTAGAAATCCGTACGCGTTTTATCATAATAGGTATCCATGCTATAATCAATAACACAATCTGTACCTACCTGAGCTTTCAATCCTGGGATAGTATCTCCACGACCAATAAAGAGAATGTATTCTATGTAGTGCTTAAAAGCCATTAACTTGTATGCATCGTCTATTGCACCAGCAATTTCCTCGCGTAGTTCAAACAGCATATTATGTTTTTTGCTTTTGGGCCTATAATTCAGCCAACCACATATTACGTTATATATTTTATGAAGAATACCTAATTTCATCAAGAATCTTATCTCTTTGTCAAAAGTGATAAACACATATTTTCGGAAAATCATTGTGGCTGCAAGCCTCTATGATTTTTAGTCTCTCTTGAAGATGTCCCTCGTATACACTTTTTCACGCACGTCGTCCAAGCAAGCATCATAGCGGTTGGCGATGATGGCCTTGCTCTGTTCTTTGAATTTCGCGAGGTCGTTAACGACCTGCGAACCGAAGAACGATTCGCCATCGGGAATCGTGGGCTCGTAGATGATGACTTCGGCACCTTTGGCCTTGATGCGCTTCATGATGCCCTGGATGGCGCTCTGGCGGAA
>AUXO012181825.1_pt1 | contig 25870 bp, 28 predicted proteins | sample 768731 | NCBI WGS metagenome assembly AUXO01 (sample SAMN02715735, study PRJNA202380) | gut metagenome | biome: sheep rumen | host: Ovis aries | place: New Zealand: Palmerston North | reverse complement strand
GCACCTGCTTTGCAAGCAGGGGGTCAACGGTTCGAATCCGTTATTCTCCACCAAAGAGTCTCGTTTGAGGCTCTTTTTTTTGCCCCACTGTGGCCAGAACAAATAACTACAGAACTGCCACACGTCGTTTATAACTCTTTTCGCGCCCATATTTTATCAGAGTATAAAAGCCATATCCTATTAGGCATCCCAGGACATTATGAAACACATCATCAATCTCAGCAAAGCCTTTATGCAAGGTATACTGTAGGAGTTCTATTGATACCGAAACAAGTAATGCCGATAGAAACACCTGGAACCATTTCACCCTTCTGAAGCTAATGCCCAACAATAAACCTATTGGGAAAAATATTGCAATATTCATCAAATTATCTGCCACGACGTGATATTGCCCTTCATTAAAAGAGCCATAACTTTCAAAGAGTTTCAGGCAATACGCACTTTTTTCGTTTATAGGTCTAAAAACCACAGTCGAGCAATATAATAAAACAACTAATTCTACTAATAGGATCAGGCCTATCTTCCGCACCTTATGCTTTACCCATTTTGCCAAAACAATTGTTACGCAGCTTATGGCAAACAGTAGCAACAGAACAGCATATAAGGCATTAGGCACATCCCTATAAAGGCTTAGAATTACATTAACAAAGCTTTCTTTCATTCCGTAATCGATTCAGGAATCATTTGTCCTTCATCATTGAGTTCCTTATTTTCATCCTATAGAAGTTCGTCCCTCTAAACTCAAATCCGAGAGATTGGTATAGTTTATTTGCAGCCACTCTCGTAGGATGGGATGTCAGATGCAAGTCAACATCTTTGAGTTCGTTGCAAGCATAATCAATCAAATATTCCATCAGTGCCTTTCCTAAATGATGCCCACGGTAAGAGGATAATACCACTACATCCTCAACACTCGCTTTCCTTCCTGTAGGTGACTCAAAAACACAGAGGCTGGCACACCCAACAATGCGCTGGTCTTCATCCATTGCGGTAAACAAATGGTTATTATGCGATTCGACGGTGTTCTGCAGCATGTCAGCAGTCACAGTCAAATCTGGAGCCAACTCCTTCATCAGTACCAGAAGGTTTGCTACCTGAGCGTCATTTATTGTCTGTAGTTCTTTTATTACCATACTTTAATCCAATGTGGGGTGTTTAATAAACAAAAAGCCTTTCACCTGTATCCAAAGGGCATGTGGCATTGAGATTTCAGAGAAATAATGATACTTCCATGCTGCACGCATTGTACTCAATGCAAAAGATATCTTCGCTTTTACCCCATGGAGAGTTTCATGCAGGTCTAATGGAGCCCATACATCTTTCAACATTCTCTTGTCTTGATACGTTAAACTAGAATCTTCAAATTCTCCAATAAGGTATTTACCAAGCCGGTTGTAAGAGTCATAGAATTTTCTGAAACCGAATTCATCAATTAGTGCATAAAATGAATTCCAATCCAATTCATCCTTATGCTTCTTGCAGAACTTCATCCAGTCCAGTATGTGTCTCCACGTCAGCCCTTCACTCAAGAAATGCGAATAAGCATGTTCTATAAGAAACAATGCAGTCACCATCACGGGGGGCCTATATAAATACACATTCTCGAATAAATCCTCACCTTTATCAGCTTTCATCATCCCCTGGAGCATAATTTCAAAGTACTTTAATTTCTTGTTTCCCCTAAACGGAGTCATAAACCTGTGGTTCTCCACCGTCAGACCAGGAAGATAGAATGTGCTATTTTTATAGAATCCGTCGCTTACCTCAACTTTATTTGACTTCATTAAATCATTGCCTAATGCCCATGCATCAAACTGGCCTTCCTGAGGAAGCAGGAAACAATCCATATCAGCGCTCCACCTATGATGAGGTTTAGGATAACACTCTGCAATGACAGCACCCTTAAGCACGTATGTACGAATATAATTTCTGTGAAAAAGCAACGCCATTTCTGCAGCCGCTTTCTGCTGTGCAACGTAGCAGCTCTCATCGTTCATCACACGCCCAATCCACTGAAGCAGCAATTCTTTAGGCGGCCGCTTGTCATTTGACAATTGTTCTATGCCATCTACAACAATTGCCAGTAACCCTTGTTGGTCTGCTATAGTTTCAATCTCACACCAATCGACAGACTCTGGTAGGGAAGCTGTTGTTTGCTTTAATCCCAACCTAACTAAGGAAAGAAATGCCCCTTTAGACGATTGCATCACTCTATTACTTTTTTTAATTTATCTCACTCAAATCTTTCTTCCACTGAGGGAACGGACATTTTTCTTCTAACTCAACTTGAAGATTGAGGTTGTACTTCATCAATTCAATGGCTTTCTCAACTACCTTTTCGTGAAGAAAGTCGCTGATACTATTAGTTACTACAGGGGCTCTCATCTCAACTGCAACAGCCCCTTTCGTTTGTTCTTTATCCAGATATACAAAGTGTGGCGAAACTGTATTCGTGAAAATATTGGCTGCCAAAGGGCATGTCTTCTTCAAGCGAGAAAGAACATCTTGTCGATTTCTCATCTTCTTCAATCTATTCCAGAACTCACCCCAATTACACGCCAAAAGTAGTCTATCCCCTGAAAGGGAATAAATCTGTACCGTTAAGTAAACACCCCTTTTAACCTTAAATATAATATCAACACATTCCTTCTCAACAAAGAACGTCAATTGACTTCCATTATAAAAACGGGCTGGTGATCTTTTGTTGATAAAAAACATAATACTCTTGGTTTTTGGTTTTAAAACCTTACCGGTACTAATAATTTGTGGAGAATAACGGATTCGAACCGTTGACCCCCTGCTTGCAAAGCAAGTGCTCTAGCCAGCTGAGCTAATCCCCCATCATTATATTAAGCTATCACTTAATAGTAGCATAAACCTCTAATGCTCTCCCTAATAAGAACAGGGCTCTTTGTATATCCTTCTTATTCAGCACATACGCAAGACGCACCTGATTCAGCCCCATACCCGGTGTAGAGTAGAAACCCGCAGCGGGTGCCATCATAATGGTTTCTCCTATCTTGCCTTCGGGTGTCTTCTCATCCTTCCAACAGAACTCACTCAAGCACCATGCACAGAACTTTTCTGTGTCATCAACAGGCAATTGAGCAACGGTATAGAACGCCCCCATAGGAACGGGCGTATAGCATCCGGGGATTCTATTCACGCCATCAATCAAGCATTTTCTGCGCTCCACATATTCATCATAAACTTCACGGGAGTATTGCTCTGTTCCCTCAATAGAAGCCTCCGCTACTATTTGTCCAATCAGAGGTGGAGACAATCTGGCCTGACAGAACTTCATCACCGTCTTCCTTACCTGCTCATTTTTGGTTATCAAAGCGCCAATACGGATGCCACACTCTGAATAACGTTTTGATACAGAGTCAATCAGTACCACATTCTGATCTATTCCCTCCAAATGCATGGCAGAGATATAAGGAGAACCGGTATAAATAAACTCACGATACACCTCATCCGAGAACAAGTACAGATTATACTTCTTTACCAAATCCCTAATCTGGTTCATCTCCTTTTGAGTATAGAGATATCCAGTGGGGTTGTTAGGATTGCATATTAGTATTGCTTTTGTACACTCATTGATAAGCTCCTCAAACTTCTCAACCTTTGGCAGACAGAATCCTTCCTCAATAGTAGTGGCAACCGTTCTGATGACAGCACCTGCGGAAATAGCAAACGACATATAGTTGGCGTATGCAGGTTCCGGCACAATAATCTCATCACCAGGGTTCAGGCAACTCATGAAAGCAAACAGTACAGCCTCACTACCACCACTAGTGATGATAATCTCATCTGCATCCAGCTTAATCTGGTAACGCTCATAGTAGTTCACCAATGCCTTACGCAATGAGCGATAACCCTGTGACGGACTATATTCAAGCGTCTTTCTGTCCATATGCTTCAGTACATCCAGCGCCTTTTGAGGCGTGGGCAAATCCGGCTGACCAATGTTCAGCCTATAAATCTTAACGCCTCTATCTTCCGCTGCGTATGCTAAAGGGGCCAGTTTCCTAATGGGTGAAGCGGGCATCTCAACTCCTCGTTGAGAGATCTGTAGTTCGTTGGGCATAAAAATGATTAGGTTCTATATAGCGGGAAAAACTTACTCTCTGGATTGAAATCAGGGTCTTGATTTGCTCTTAATGCAACTAATTCATCATATTTCTTCTGGTCAAAAATCTCTTTACCAATAGAGAACTGGTAATCTGAATTCTTGTTGAATGCGGCCTTGAATTTATACAGATTATCTTCTCCAGAGCCTACCCCACCGCCAAGGTGGAAGGTCTTGAAACCATGTTCACACCCCCAGAGGGCAGTCTTATATAGCAGGAGATTCGAGGGAGCAAGGTTGCGGTACTCAATGTCCGAACCGCTCAGGTGATAGTTCAAACGGCCATTGGCAAATATCATAATAGAGATAGCAATTATTCTATCCCCAAGTTTGGCGTAGAACAGCTCGTAGTTATCGTGCAGATCGTTGTGGATAGACTCATAGAACGGACGCTTAAAGTAATAGTATTCCTCAGCATGGTCTTTATCCATCGTGGCATTGTAAATCTCAATGAACTTATCAAACAAATCCATCCCCTTTCCATGCTCAATCACGATACCGTTCTTTTCTGCCTTGCGAATCATGTTGCGGTTCTTACTGATGATGTTCTCCCATATCACTTCGGACGAAGCAAGGTCAAAAGCTATCGTCTTGCCCAAGTCAATGACAGAAGATATTTGCTTCATTGGAACAGCATTAGCCAGTACAGGATGATAGCGAACGAAATTATCCACTATTCCAACTTCCTTCATCCTTGCCACGTATGCCTCCCAGAAAGCCTTGCGGTTTTCTTCGCTAGTGTCACCCTCAAATAGCACACCACCATAACCGTAGGGCGTTACCGAATCATAAATTCCTGGCAATGCCGTTTCCCGACGCATATACACATAGATAGCCCGAAAGCCGTTCTCTTCATAGTAGAGCAAGAACGGGTCGCCATCACCATGAATATGAAATGCTTTTACATAACCGCTCAGGTAGTAGACATCCCATTCGGTAAACGACTTCACTGTCTCATCCCAATCAGAGGAATGAGCCAAATCAATTAACTTTATCACGTTCTTATAAAATTGATTCTATAATAGATTTCATTGTCAGAATATCCTCTTTCGAATATCTTGCGTCACAATGAATAGAGAGCATTGTGCGGGAAAACACAAATATCTCACCATCACCTGTTGGAGATACACTCCACAGAATAGCAGGATAGATACATTTCTCTATGAGTGTTTTCCTTACGATATCTCGTTTGTTGATATCATCAAATTGCAGTATCAAAGAGAAAGGATAGCATCCGTAATCCTCGGGCTTCAATACCTTAACCCCATCTTTTTTTATTTCCCTTAGAATCTCCCAATTCTCACGTTTTCTTCTGTACCAGTCTTGTATATCAAATGTGCGTAGGTATTCACGGCTGGTATCATCTATTGCACAAACCGGAGCCGTATCAAAATATTCTTCCGTGTCAACATAACCCGCACGAAAAGCGGATTTCTCAACGTCTTCCCCTGCCAGATAACGGGTCTTCAACTTCATTGCTTCCCATCTGATGGATGCAACACGTTCATTCTCCTCTGAGGTTACAGGTGCCGTGGGCAAGGTTAAGCCAACAGGCGACCACAGAATACCTCCTTCAGGAATAGGTAGCGATTTACGCAAGGAGGCTATGCACCAGTCAGCACGACTATTCTTGGCCCAACCACCTATCAAGTCGTGGGTGTGGTCTTCAATCACCGCTGCAACTGAGAGCTTTTCAGGACTCCTATGTGAACGAGTCCCAAAGTAGTTCACTCGTAGTATGGCATCTGTCGGTTTGAAGTACCCGTTTTTTTGAATAGCTTCCAGCATTTTGATATCGTCTGTATATCCTGGATAATCTGCATAGAAGCGTATATCCAATCCTGCCTGTTTCAGCGATTCAACCACCTCATAGCAGAAATATTCCGGCACCCAAAGTCGTTGCCAGCCTTGGGTCTGATAAAGATGTATCAACGCCTGTCTTCCATCCGCGTACAAGTTAGCACTCGGATAGAAGTCATAGAGCGTCTTTTCAGCACCTGATGTAGGAGCTATGAAATGAAAATCAGATCCGAATTCAATCATTGGAATTTCTTCTGGTATTCCTGATAAACAACGTCAAAATCTTCTTTCAGGATTGACATCACAATCTGGTCGTGGAATGCTCCGTCTTTGTATACAGACTGCCTGAGAACGCCCTCTTGTTTGTAGCCGCATTTCTCGTGCATCTTTACCGATGGCATATTGTTATCAAGGATAGTAGCCCACACACGATTCATCCCTCTTTCATAGAAAGCGAACTTCAAGGCCATCATTCTAGCCTCTGTAGCATATCCTTTCGACCATTCCGTCTTGTCACCAATCAGAATAGGCACATGGCAAGAGCGGTTAATCCAGTCAAATTCTTGGATGTTTACCGTACCAATCAGCTTATTATTCTCTTTCAAGCAGATGCCAAGAACCATCCTCTCCTTATCGAATATGGCATTTCTCACCCATTCTTTCTCTTTTTCCGAGGATACGAAATACTTGGCTCCACCTACCATGTTCTGAATCTCTTCGTCACTTCTCCACTTGATAGTCACTTGATAGTCATCCGGTTCAAGTGCTCTTAGATATATTCTACTCATAATTATGCCGGTTTTAGTTTAATTCCCTTATTAACATGAAAGCCTCTGCTGCTTTCATATTCATTAGTGCCCCTCTATATTTTGCCAATGCATCAACTGCCTCCAGCGAGCGGGCATCTGGGAACGCCCCCACTTGAAGAGAGAAAAAAGACAAAGCTTTCTTCTTATCCTCTAATGTTTCTGTGATATCCGAGAATACATTAGGAATAAACTCGTTTTGAACATTGGGGATATTCCATGCCGTCTCTGACATGGTTTCATACCCTAAAATTTTCTTTACTTGTGGCAAATACTTCGGGCGTAAAGCAACCATTGCAGCTTCTGCTACAATCTGATGATCTTTTTGCATATCGCCATAATGTGGTATATAGACCTCATCAGGCTCTACTTGCCGGATTATTTCCAAAAGTTTTCCATTCAGCTCATACCTTTCCGATTTTTCCATCATTGCCGCAGGAAAATCCAAGAAGAATGTTTTCTTGATTCCAATACTCTCATGACACCTACGGGCATCATTTCTATTAAGTTCTACACGTTCTGGTTTAAACAATGGGGCATATCCTTTGGTAACAATGCAAACATAAACCTCATTGCCAGCTTTAATATTTTTAACCAATGTCCCACCACAGCCTAAAATCTCGTCATCAGGATGAGGTGCAATTACCAATATTCTTTTCATTTTTTAAACTATATTTTATTATTTGATCTTTCAACATCCAAAGAGTCTCTTTCATACTCTCCGTAATCTTTCTTAGTTCGGAGAAACATGGTTTTGAAGACACTAATTAGGATTTTCAAATCTAATATGAAACTCAAGTTATTGGCATAATCGGCTTCATACTGCAATTGTTTATCCCAAGTTAGAAAAGAGTCACCGTATAATGATTCGGGAGGAATCAAACCACCCCTTACATTGAATCTTGGCATTTCGTTTTGCTTATAGTAAGGGTTGTATTTAGGTCTTAATGGTCTAGGACCTATAACGGCCATGTCGCCTCTAATTATATTGAGTAATTCTGGCAACTCGTCCAATGATGAATTACGCAAAAAACGACCCAATTTTGTCAGGCGCAAATGGTCTGGCAATAGTTTACCATTCTCATCACGCTTGTCAGTCATTGTCCTAAACTTAATCAATTCAAAATCCGTCATGTCTTTTCCTGTTCGAGTTTGATGGAAAAAAATGGGCGAACCAAGTTTAAAACGTACCAATACCATCAATACCATGAAAACAGGGCTGATGACTATAAGTAAAAGTAAAGATGCACAAAGATCAAATGTGCGTTTAAAGAACTTATACATCGTATTAACCTACTATTGAACGTAAATACTCTAATTCTTTATGGCCATAACGTTGGTCAATCGTTATTGGAATCATATAGCGTGACATCCAATGCTCAAAAGTATTTTCAGGCAGTTCCCTCGTTATATACTTCCACCAATGTCCTTGAAAATGTTTGGCGGCTATCAGTTTTTGAAGAAGCCCGTCATCTTCCACCAATAAAGGATAGACCATCGGAACGGTTTCATCGTCATAGTAAAGCTTCGGTTCTAACAAATTGATATCTGAGAACAGTTCGCAGGCTATGTCAAAATTTTCTCTGCGCTTAGCCTTGATATGCTCGTAATCCGTGCCATCAAGCATAGCGTGAGTTAGTGCTGACATTTTCATAATGTCTTCAGTATCCACTCTTTCCTCATTGACGGTTCTCGCTTCATAGCCCTTTCCTTCACAGCCGTACTCGATGCGTTTCAGCAGAAAGGCTGCCGTATCAGAGGAATAGCATTGGGGATACTCATCCACGAATTGTTCTGCGCCCTTACCAATCACGTATGCCCCATCTGCCACACCAATGAATTTCCTGCAAGAGTAAACATTCAAAGCACCTTCGATGGGCTTACAGAAAAATGCCTGGCAATTGTCAATTATCACATGAGGATAACCCTTTACCAAATCCAGCATCCTTTCCTGCGACATTATTCCGCAGTAATTTACGAGCAACACAGCCTCGTTTGATGTTGGCTGCAATTCTATTGGATTAAACTCCTTGTCTTGATGATAATACTTGATTACAACACCTTTCTTGGCCAGGAACTCGCGGACGGTCTCGCACTGGTAATATGGAATCCAAATAGCTTTTGCGCACGTTATACGGAAAGCATGCCAAATGGCTGCACGTCCTGTGTTTAGACGAGCAACCCCTTTGTCTCCTTTATACCACTCTCGACCTTTGGGGAGTTCAAGCTCTATGAAACTACCGATTTCTCTCATTGGTTCAGTTTTGCGACTTCTTTGACAACATAATCCCAATCATATCCGCAATTAAAGATGTAGTCCAGCACTGACATACAGGGCAAGAACTCTTTCCAAAGCTGAGGGTATTCAATCGGTTTATAGTCAATATATGTCAATTCAACACCGCGAGAGGTGAAATGTTCCGGAACCTGATACACCCTTGCTCCATTTCCCGAGATATAGCGCGTACCGCCAACAGCCACACAAAGGTCAATAACCTTCTCCTCCCTCTTAGTCTCAAAATGGAATTCCGAAGACTTCACAAACTTGGGCTTGATGCCAAACTGACCAGCGATATATTCGTTAATGGCAATATTTAAGTCCGCAACGTTTGCATAGTCCACCATATATACCTCTTTCAGCCCAGGATAGACATCTTTAAAGAACTTCGCCTTGGAGTAGTTCATCTCCAAGGTGCGAAGATGCTTTTCGCGCCATTTCAGCTCATAACGCGGCCGCACCTCGTTAATCAGCTGCCCCAGATGTTGTTCCACTGGGAATTTTAATCTAAATTCACCTTGTGGTGTTTTGATTTTATTGTAATTTTGAGCCCCTTCGTTGGAGTACTGTGCATCGTCCAAATGTACAAACACGTCGGACAGATACATTTTATAAAACAATCCCAACCAAGGGATATAATCCGGTTGATGAATTCCTACATTCATAATTGTATTATTTTATATTTGACAATTCGTTAACAATCGTTCTATAGGCACACTCTGTTGTCAACTGTTCCAGGAACAGTTTGTAACCCTGTGCTTTTACGCTTTCACGTAAATCGCTGCTATTATAATATGCCAATAACTTTTCCTCCAAGTCCTCAATTCGGTCTGAATGCGCCCATAAGCCCGCCTGATGATCTTCAAGGTATTGACCAAAATCCGTTACATAGTCCAAAGCCGCAAGGATAGGGACACGCATGTTCAAATATGAGAGTGACTTGCTCGGGAAATTTGGTATAGCGGTTTTTTCATTCAATGGAATCAGACCCACATCACAAGTGGCCAAAAAACGCAGATATTGGTTTTGTGGTAAAAAGTCTTTAAATTGCACATTATCCAGTCCTCTATCGCTTACCATCTTTCTAACAACCGCCAGTCTTGGACCTTTCCCAAGAATTACAAATACGATATCTTGATATGCTTTACATGCATCTGCCAATTCCACAACATGCTCTATCTTTTGAGCAGCCCCCACACTACCACCATAGACTACAACAAATTTACCATCCAACCCCATCTCCTTTTTTAGCTCATAATTAGGAGTCACATCTATCTCATTCATCCAGAATGGCAATAAATCAAACTTCTCTTCCTTCACAAAAGGATAATAATTCCTAATGAAATCAAAATTTCCTTTTGTCGGACAGCCAATAAAATCTGCCAGTTTTATCATTCTCTTCTCCCAGTACCTGTAGTAAAGCGCCACGGGACTCTTTTCTGAAAAATATCCATATCCCACAGCATCTTGCCAGGTATAATCAGACTGTATCAAATAAAACGGACACTTATAATACGATTTTAACCCGCCTACAATGAAAGCTAATTCTGGAGGTAACGAATGGGAAATAATAACTTCAAACTTCTCATTCTTGAAATACCTTTTGGTATAGAATCTTTGTTTGATTGCGTATTCCTGATATGCTAATGCCTTTTTGATGTTGCTGGACACGCCCGTAAAATCAGGCGATTTGATGCGCAACACATCAATTCCATTTTCCTTTACAATTTGAGTTTTCTCCTTGCCATTCCCTTTCGAAGAAACACAAACGTGGTGACCTTGTTTTTTAAACTCATTAATGAGCTGCACAAAAAGTCCATCGTTTGTGTTAAGAGATGGCAGATGACAGAATAGAAATAGTATATTCATCTTTTCTACGTATTTCTTTTGTAGGTTATTCGATGGGAATCCTATTGGTATCCCAGCATACATTTCTTTTAGCCACACGAGCTGGCGAACCAGCCAAAACCACGTTGCTTTCATCGCATGTTTGCGTAACAATACTCCCAGTTCCAACTATGGTATCATCCTGTAGAGTCACTCCCTTGAGTATTGTCGTATGATTACCAAACCACACTCTATTGCCAATTATAATTGAGCGCGAAGGGTTTATTCTTTTCCCTGTTTCTGTGGAAATAATACTGTGGCTGTCACCTGTACGGAACGTCACATCTGATGAGAAGAGACAATCATCGCCAAAAAAAATATTTGTTCCCTCAATAGCTGCAATATGAGTTTTCCCACAGAATTTGTTACCATTTCCCATCACTATATTTCCGCCATTGTCATCTATAATAATTTCACAATTATACAATGAGTTGTTTTTGCCCAAGACAACACGATTATTATTGCCATTAATATGGATGACAGTATTGCAAATATGATTATTCCCTGTTTCGTCAAAACATATCTCATTCCCTCTACCGTTCAAGATGATTGTTGTATGTCTAATAAAGGATCCAGTGAGAAATAATTGATTGTGTTTTCTGCCATGAATCTTATTACGACCAAACAACGAATAAAGGAAGGAAAGTGCTTTTGATATACTATTGTTTTCTTGCACTTTCTTTTTTATTGTATCTTTAATTCTCATGCTCTTGATTATTTAACAAGGAGTTATATAATTGGAGATATGTTCCATAGCTATTCAGACTGTCATAATACATTAAAGCTCGTTGCCTACAAGCCTCCGTGTAATAAGCCTTTTCACGATGGCAGATTGCTAATATAGCGTTTTTTATCCCTTCAATATCGCCAGTTTCTACTACTAAACCAGTTTCTGGTGTAACAAGTTCTGGCTGGGCCGTGTTATTATAAACAATAGCTGGAGTGCCACATGCCATCCCCTCAATTGGGGTAAGCCCCATTGATTCCCCATAAGAAAGACTAAGGACAATTGATGCTACTGAATATAATTCAGCAAGTTCCACCTGTGAATTCGTTCTCTTTATACCAGTGATAGAAGATGGTAATATGCGAATCTGTTCCTCTGTAACTCCCACTAATACAATCCTGTAGTTGTCTGGTAATATTTCAGCCAATTTAATAAAGTCCGAATATCCTTTTGAATCTACCCAGTTAGAAGCTACTGCCAACAAAATGTCTTTACCCTCCAAGCCCCATATCTTCCTATAAAAACCTGAAGATGGTTTGAAGACGTTAATGTCAATACCATTATAGATTGTTTTCACAGGATACTTGGAAAGAAACGATGCCTCCACTATTCCCTTCATCCAGTTAGATACAGTTATCAAATTCACGTTATCCAATGAAGAAAACAGCTGTTTCTTCAATAGATAATTGAAACTGGAATTATCCAAACACCATTGCTTTCTTTTCGGGCAATTGCTGCATCCAGTCTTCCAGCGTTCGCAATAAGACTGATTAAATAAATAGCAGTGGCCGGACATCGTCCAACAATCATGCATAGTCCACACAACAGGCACCCCTGTTTTCCTTATATATTTAATGAGAATCGGATAATTCAAATAGTGACCATGCAAATTGTGAAAGTGAACTATATCCGGTTTGATCTTCTTTATTTTTCTTATAAGAAATAATGTCGGAAGAATTGATCCTAAACCCTCCAAATCAAGAAAACGGTAGTGCAAATAGTGTAAATATACATTCCACTTCCACCCGACTCTGATTAAATGCGATTTTGATGGGTTATGTTCTCGTCCATAAGTTATATAGCTTTCCCAGCCATGAGACATGGCAGTTTGACCAATCATTTCCGCAATCTTGCCAGTACTTCCCCAATTGGCATCGCTGTTTATTTGTAGCAAAATGGGCATAACTCCTAACTTATATTTATGGCATTAATTAAGATGTGAACGCAGAAACACAAAGAAATTTGTTAAAGGCCTAAGATAGTAGAAGAACAAGAATTTCTTCCGCTTCCCCTTCGAATATTCTGTATTTAAGATAAATTTTCTGTGTTCATATAACTTATCTCGCAGATTGCACATTAACCTTCGTACCACCTTTTTGTCCTCGACTGCGCTTTGTATCAGATAATAATAAGAGAGAAGGTTTCTCACATAAACATACTTTGAAAGCTCAGCCAGTTCTTCATCCTTAGCTTGTTCAAAAAAATGCCATCTATATTCAAATGAATCCAAAACATCAACAACATTTTTTTCCTTCAGGCGGACAGTCATAATACTCCCTTCTCTCGCCTGAACATAGTTATATAAACAATCTGGAACAAGCGTAACTTTATGGGCTGTATATAACGCTTGCCACTTGAACCAGCCATCTTCGTGAAGCCTACCTTCCTTAAATCTAAGGTTCTCAAATATACTTTTGTGATATAATGCTACACAAACTGATGATTGTATAGGCAAGCTACGTTCAATATAAGCTTTTGAAGCAACCCTGCCACCAAGAACCACTTCGTAGTTGGTTGGTCGCTCTTCCACTACTCTATCAATATATACCTTACGATGACCACACTCTACAATCTCACTCTTGTTGCTAACAGCTTTAGTAACAAGGAGCTTACACATTTTCTCCTCGATGTAATCATCCGAATCAATAAACATCAAGTAATTGCCTCTTGCATTATCCAAACCTGCATTACGAGCGGAACTCAACCCCCCGTTCTTCTTGTGTATCACACTGATGCGCTCATCCTTCTTTGCAAGATTGTCTGCCAATTCACTACAACCATCGGTTGAGCCGTCATCTACAATAATAATCTCTATATTCGTAAATGTCTGTTGGCATATAGAATCAATACATTTCTCGAGGTATGACACCACATTATAAGTGGGGACTATTATACTTATCGTTGGTATTTCCATACCTTTATCTCCTTTCTAATAAATACTTTGGACTAATGCTTGCGGCAAGCAAAAGCATTGCTATACACATAGCTTTTTGTTCTCCAATAATGATATTCGCACTTGCCCCCATAAAAAAGGGAACTATCCATATATATTCAATCAATCGCGTTTGCTTCCTTTTTCGAAATACGATATAAAGCATCAACAGCCAGGCTATTATTCCATAGGCCAGTACATAATAGAGGTGTATATTATGCGGTTTTACCTTTTGACCTTTAACGAGGGTTTCCTGACCATGTCCTATCAATGCATATTCAACGAAGTTTGTGTTTTCCAATATATATTTATATACGCGCTTCCTCGAATCTGCTGAATTATCTTCAATTCTTTCCATGGATGCTTGAGCCACTTCACCTTGCAGATATTTAGGCGCGTATTGTATTACAAATACACCTAATACAATACATATCAACAGTCCAGCAAGGTTCATTTTTTTCTTTCTCTTTTTTCTGGTTTCAAACATCTTAAAAACGAGAACAAGCCCCATTCCCATTATAAATGTATATAACCCACCATTACTCATACAGCTGACCAATACGAATAAATCACACACGATTACCGTTAGTTTTTCCGCCATCGTAGTTCTCTCATTACATAGCAAAAACACAACGATACAATTGAGCATATACCCGATGTTGTTTTCGTCCATCCATATAAAACCGAAGCGTCCAATTGAGTCTGTATCAAGCCCCGCCGCCAACAAACCTGCAGATGCTCTTGGAGCCCAGATATTGCGAATGGCATCATAAACACCTCGATTAAAATTAAATGCGACGGCTGTCAGTACCACAAATAAGACAAATCCTATCAGATATGGCTTTAAATTAAAAGAATACCGATCCAGATAATATTTAAAAAGATATAAGTGTAGAAATGTTACTGTATATTGTAGCCAAAATGTCATATTAGAACTGGCAGAAGCCGGGTTTAATAATATACCAAACAGACTACTAAACAGCATCAACACCGTCATCCATACAAACTGCTTATAATCATTATTAGTCGCAATGATGGCTTCTTTTCTCTTAAAGAACCACCATATCACAAACACAAATGAGTATGTGATTGTAATAAAAAACACGTATGGAAGAAACAATATGTCAATGACCGTGAATATCATCATCAAACGGTCAAGTTTCGGAGGTCTAGAATTCATTTTTTATTAATAAAGTCAATAATATAGGATGTTTGAATATCCCATTTTTTTTTCTTTGTAATGAAATCGTATGCAAGCCTGGCTTTTTCTTCAAGCTCCACATCCCCTAAACTTAATACCATCTTAATAGCTTCTGCGATTCCTAATGGTGTGTTGTCGTCATAAAAGAACATTTTATCTATATAATCGTCGCGAAATCCATTCAGCCGTGTCGTTAAGACAGGAGTGCCACTCATCAAATATTCGAACATTTTAGAAGGGAATGTAACGCGTGCTATAAAATCATCGACAGGCCTCGGATTTATTAATAGATAGGCTTCACGCTGTATCCTCATTATTTCCTCATTGGTACGCAAGCCAAGATAATGAATGTTTGGATAATCACGACTCGCCTCTTCCACAAATGGTTGGTACTCACCTCTTCCATAGATATCAAATTCAACATCAACATCTTTTAAGAGTTTTGCAGCCTCTATGAGTTCTACTATACCATTGTATTTTTGCAGACTCCCAGCAAAAACAATGTTTTTTCTTGCCGGAGTAATATTTTCGTAGGGATGTACCTCTTTAATATCCACGGCGCCCTCCATTACAATATACGGGACATTTGGCGCAAATATTTTTGCTGCTTCTTCGTTAAGGACAATAAGCTTATCCATTTTCTTGATAGCATTCTTTGTGTAGATGTCCATTCTACGTCGAAGGATCTTCCTTAGCCCTTTCGTGTGAACGCTATCATCTATAGGTAAATCAGCCAGTAAACATATTAGTTCACAACCGTATTTCTTCTTCAGTTTTAATGCAGCCCAAGCTGTTGCAGGGAATGCATTAAACATCAATATCTTGTCAAACGGTTTCTCCTTATAGAGTTTTAACGCCATCCTATAAGTTGAAACCATCTCATAGATATTCTTTATGAACGGAAGATTCAAAATAAAAGGAATATATGTGTCAAAGGGAATATCGTCAAATACGCTCTCACTCCTTTCCCTGATGACAAGGTTCTTACTCTTTGGGTAAGCAGCCATAGGATAAATTGATATAGAACGGATTGCCTCTCCCAACTTTTCAACAAGAGCCCTCAACAGGTTCACTTGCATCTTATTCCCTGCTACAGAAATCCCTTTAATTTGCTTTTCCCGTTGCCGGTTGATAGCATATCCAAGATATAGTAATTGCATTTTAATATAACAAGTTAAAAAGTTCAATATGACGATCTGACATTTTCTCAATAGTGTATTGCCGAGCAGTTTCTCTCGAATAAAGAGGTATTTGCGAGAACGTATCAGAATTTAAAAGATCTGTTATGGCTGATGCTAATAGTTCGGCATTCCCAGCTTCTACCAACTTCCCATTTTTATCCGACAACATTTCCAATCCAGCGACACACCTGTTTGTTGTCACAACAGGCAAGCCGCAAGCCAATGCCTCATTAATAACTAGCCCCCAAATATCCTCTCTCGTCGGTAATACAAATAAATCAGCAGCCATGTACCATCTCCTCAACTCAACAGGTGGCATAAAATCATGGAAATGAACATTGTCAAGATGATGAGCTTTGCAATATTCCACGTACTCAGCAGGTTCTTGCCCTCCGATAATATAAAAACCAATATTCCTATCCAAGATATTGGCAGCCTCAAGAAGTATATCATATCCTTTTCTCTGAATAAACTGCCCAACACTGATAATCATCACCCTCTCTTTTATCGAATTCTCCTTGCGGAATATGCTTTTCTGCTCAATTGATGGCAATGGTAAAATATCCGTTTCTTTCAATGAAGTAAATGGATATTTGAATATATTATCACTTTTTACTCCATATTGCATAAAATACTTTTTCCCCACTTCTGAGGTTGTAAAGCACGCTTTAGCTTTTGAGTAGAGCCTACATTTGAGTTTCTCTTTAAACCCCTTTTTTAGCATAGGGAAAGCACCATCACTCTCAATAATATACGGAATACGACATAACTGCATATAAAGAATTGCAGCAACACCCGTTGGAGTTGCCGGATTTGATACCACGATAATGTCCTTCTTGAATTTTCTAATGTATTGGAAAGACTGTAGTGAAAAAGCCTTGTCAACACCTGTTGAACGTCCTTTTAGAACAATGCCATTGAAATAATTGAAATGATAATTCTTCCAGTTGTTGTCTCTCTCTTCAGAGAAAGCCTTTTCAAAAAGAACTGTCAAATCGCATAATTTGCCCAGCACATTAAAAAAAGACACCCTATATGGCGAAGGTATATTAGTTAGCCAAAGAACTCTTTTCATTTTGAAATTTATTTTTGAATACTTTTGCTCTTTTATAACAATTTTATGCCAAAGGCTTTGTTTATGAAATTCTTCAGTAAAACGATAACAAAGAGAAGAAAGAACATACAACAATACTCTATTACTTTATTGCATGAGAAAAAGTGTTGTATAAATGCTCCCAATATCTGTGAGAAAGCCATAATGACAAATGTTTCTTTCCCTACTGTCTGGAGAATTTTAGACATCCAAGGAATCTTCGTCAAGTATGATGAAAACGTGAACACCATTACGGTTCCAGCCACAGCTCCAAAGGTTAGAAGGACAACCGGAGTAATGCAGTTCCATGCTAAATCCATTCTCCAATTCTGTGAAATGACAATAGTCAGAAGAAGGCAAACAATCAAAATCCACCATCTTGGCTTATCAATATAATCTTGAAACTTTCTAAATGAACTACCCAACAGAACTAAGCAGGTTGCATATGGTACTGTCGCCAGAGTCCACGGGAGATAGATATGATAATATCGTAAAAGTGCCCCCCCCAGTATCAATAATACACAGATTGTATAGCGTAACCATGCTTTATTGATAAAACACATTATTGATTTTGCCATTACCAACGAAAGGAAAAGAACTGGTACAAACTAAAGTGCATAGCCTTCCCAACCCTTGACTAATACACCTCTCAATCCTATTTCTGGGTACTCGGCCAACCATGCAATAAAAATGACGGCAACAGAATAAACCAAAAATGGAATACCGAGCGTCCTCAATTTCCTCAACATGAAAGCTCCATAATAGTCCTTTGCCCAGTTTGTACACCAGCCAGACGCCATAAAGAACAGCGGCATGTGAAAGGCAAAGATAAAATTAGAAACATACCATGGTATTGAAGTGTGTCCCAGTATCATAAGTATAATAGTAATTCCCTTGGCTACATCAAGCCACAGAAGTCTGCTCGCATTCAAATTGATTTCCTCCTAAATAATGTATTGTGTAGAGATATGTCTATTATATATTTCAATTCCTTTTGATTCGTAATAAGATAAATAAAGACAGCAACTAATGATGTTATTAGAATCAAATAAAATTTCTCTGTAATCACGCCCATATACACAATAGCGATAGCAAAAATTTGTAAAAGCAAATACCAAGTACTTCTAAATACCACATATCTTCTTGAAAAGAGAATTCTAGCAATCATACTTGCGATATGTGAAAGACATATGGCCACACATGCTCCAAGAAGCCCCAACCATGGAATAAGAGCGATATTTGCTACCACAGCAGTTGCAGCACCAACTACCACGGAATAGAAAGTGTATTTTGTCTCTCGTGAGGCTGCAAATAAGGTTCCACAAAAAGCAGATGTATTAGAAAATAGTACTGACACAGATAATAAAGGTATATAAATCCAAGCCTCGTAATAATCTTCTGTGGTAAACAATGTAATAAATAGCCGAGAAAACAATGTAATTATTATTGTAAGCAGAACTTGTACCGAAAAAATCATCCTAAACATCTTGTTATAATAATCCGAGAAATCTGGACTCTTGAACTCCTCTATAACAGTAACCTGCCAAGACTTTTGAAAGAATCCAAATACGTTGTTTAATATTGATGGTAATTTATTCGCTATTGCGAACAGGCCTATTGCAAACATGCCCACGTATGATTCAAGCAAGGGCCGATTTAAGCTAGAGACCACCCACCACATGACCGATGCAGGAATCAACGGCAGTGAAAACTTGAGCATTTCCCTCAAGAAATCCTTATCAAATGCACGTAATGATACATATTGATAAGACTTCGAATAGATGAAAGAAAACACTGCAGCACACAAACAAGCCAATACAGATGCTATCACGTAACCGACCACACCCATTGAGGGGATGAGTAAAAAAGACAAAAGTGCTATACCAAAAGACTGAATTATGCCAGTATAACTGAATACAGACATTTTCTTAATTCCTCGACAAAAGTCTTGGCTATATCTTAGAATTATGCTGGATATAAGTGTAATGTATATTAACCATATATTACTAAAGAAAGAAGAACTACTATTTCTTAGAGAAAGAAAAAAGAAAACAACCGCACATGCCAAAGATGCAAAGAACAGGAAAAGCCACCCTGTAGAATAGTACTTTGTGATATTATCTTTGGTCTGACCAACCGGAAATACAAAAATTGCATCCGAGATACTAAAAGATACCACAAATAGTAATAATGATGAATATGTCTGTATTATATCAGTCACGCCATAATCTGCGGGAGACAACCAGCGCGTATATAGTGGCAACATGAGAAAACCAACTAAGCTTCCTCCTAAACTCCCTATAGCAACATATATGGTATTCTTTGCTAACTCTTTAGTTCGTCCCATAAAAAGATGAATTCATTAATATAACACGTCATCAAAAGTAAGAGTTCCCATACCGCCTGTCACATATATTGTTTCACCAACTATCATACGGCCCATATCAGAAATGAGGAAGATTGCAACATTAGCTATTTCCTCGGCTGTGATATAACGACCTACAGGAGATGATTCTCTATTTATATCACCGGATGCCACATGAGCCATCATACCTGCGGCGGTCGGACCTGGAGCAACTGCATTGACAACAATACCATATTTAATCAACTGCTTTGCCACACCTTTTGTGAAACCACTTTCTCCCCATTTCGAAATAGCATAAGGGTTGTTTGCAGGTCTAACAGCAGATGAACTGCTGATGTTTAGAATATTCCCCTGAATTTTTTGTTTTTTAAAATAGTTGAAGATTTTTTCTGAAAGGAAATATGTACCTTTCAGATTGGTTTCCATAACTTTCATGAAAGACTCCACATCCGTATTTCCAAAAACTCCCCCGCCTGAAAAACCTGCATTATTAATCAAGGTATCAATCCGTTTCATCGGCGACAACTCGATGGCCGTTTCTAAAGATGATGCAAGTGTTTCTGTGTGGACTATATCCAATTGTATGGACTGTATTCTATTTCCGTATTTGGACGCCAATTCAGACTCAGCTATTCTTAACTTGTCTATATTTCTACCACATATTATAACATGTGCACCATTACGCAAACAAGCATCTGCTATTGCGTACCCAATGCCAGACCCACCACCAGTAATCAATATAGTTCTATTCTCTAATAAACACCCATTAATTACAGGAACTAATACGGGGACTCTGACCCCAATGTGTTTTTTTAGAATAGATACAACTCTCCTCTTTATTTTTGAGATAATCATAATAAGAACGACTATTTAGGTGAAGTTATTCTTTATCTTTCTGAGTACACCTTTCAACAATTCCTTTGATGAGGTTTCAATTTCCGACATTCTCTGCAAAGCTTCTTCCTCATCTTCACTTTCTGTAAACACTTCTACGAGAAGAGGTTTTTCACTAATCTTCTCATCTATTAATAATGGTAGAATTGACTCGTATTCATCCTTCGTGTGCGCGGAATAGTATTGGAAACCAAGATCCTCTGCATAATGCTTAACCAAATCGGGTGATTGATATCCAAAATGCCCAGTAGCTGCCAAAAACATTGTACCTTTTTCTTCAAAATGGGATGTGAGATTTGATTTAAAACGCATCTCCTGCGCTGTTCCATTATTTACTAAGATTATACGGATATTTTTTCCAATGTGCCTGTTGCCAAGAGCATTCATATCATAGAAAAAAGCCAAATCCCCTGTTACATAATAGAATAGTTTGTTAGGGGATATTAAAGACGCTCCAATAAAGGATGACAACCCACCGTCAATACCAAATCCACCTGTATTGCAATAACAAGATAATGAGTTAGGTATAGGAAACAAATTCCAAGACCTATAGGAGTTTCTTATCGCCAAATGAAGAACAGAATTCTCGGGAAGTTTAGTCAATGTTGAATGTGCTAACCAAATATTTGAAAATGGTAAAGTAGGTGTTTTGCTATTTAGCTGTTCTGACTCAATCTGACACTCCCTAAAAAGAGACATCTCGCTATTATTACCACCTCCAATATAGTGTTTGAAGAAAGACAACTCACTACATTCAAAAACATTATTAAGCTTTTTAAATGTATCTCTTAATTCTCCGTCGGGGGACACGCGCCATACCTGATTACATTTAATATTTAGCTTTATTGCAGAAATATCTCCTATGTGTATTATCAGATCTGTGTTTCTTAACCGATTAACATAATTAACCTGCGAAAAAGCCAAATTGGGAGATACCCTATACTTACCATAATAGTTAGATGTATGATCTGCAACTACAACACCATTATGCTTCTCACAAAAAGTTTCTACTGCTAATTGTAACTCCTTGCTCCATATTTGATGTGCACCGCAAACAATTGCGACTTCCTTCGCGTTAATCGTAGGGAACTCTTCGCCTTCCTCATAACGTGAAACCATTCTCACCTCTGGCAGTGACTCTACAGAAAAATTTGAACTATAATTGGTTTCAAGGTTTATATGGGCAGGGCCGCCGCCCCTGTGTTTTAGTTCAAGGATTGCTTTATTTGCTGCAATCATACACGCCCATACCATCTCATCATCGAAAACAACTGGCATTTGAACACTCGTCAAAGCTACGTCTCGTGGCAATAGAGTTCTATCTGTAACCTGGTCAATTTGGTGGCCAATTCTTATACTGCGCTGCGATGATGTGACTGCTAGGACAGGGAGTTTGCGATAATATGCTTCAGTAAGACCAGGCATGTAATTTCGAGAGGATGTAGCTCCAGTACATGATAGGACAACCGGCTCTCCGCTCTCTGCTGCCATACCACAAGCCATATATGCAGCCGAGCGTTCATCAACAGATGAGAATAATTCAAAATAATTATCATTAAGAAGGCTACCAGCAAAACAAACATTAGTTGTCCCTGGGCTTATAATGACCTTCCTAATATGATGCTTTTTCAATAATGCAATCAATATTTGCGCATTCCTCTCATCAGTATATTTTTTTGTCTCGTGATTCATATCAATATTTATTAATTTAAACAAGTCATAGCATTCGTAATAAAGTCTCTTGACTCTTCTTGATACCTTCGCAATAATGTTTCGTGTTTTTCCATGAAAACAACGGATTCAGTATCTATTACCCTATCCGCTGATATAAGTCTTTCACTTAAATCAAGTTTCGCAAGCAGTTCTCTCATCCTACTACCTCGTTTCTTATGTGGATCTACCATGAACTTCTTTCTAAAAATTATAGAAAAAGCAGTCCCATGGAATGAATCAGTCACAACATATTCAGCATGATCGAGCACATATAAGAATTCTTTGGGACCACAAGTAGCTAATTGAACGTACTTTTTGGGGTTCCGAAAATCTATATCACGACCTAATATCTCAACAATAGGTAAACCGCGTTGTTTCGATAGGTTCTTAGCATATTCATAGGTTGATTCATAACTACAAAGCGAGTATAATGCAATATAACGCTCAGGTAGATGTATAGGATGTTCAAGTAATCGCCAAACTGAAGAATCTATCATTAACGTGGGATCTAATACTATGTCGATACTTTTGTTTATATTCGAAGATAATAATATACTCTTTGCCTGATTCTCACGAACGCTAATAGCATCCATATTATCTACTAATTCTTTATATATTACTTTTTCATCTTCCGAAACGACCTCACTTCCAATACTTGCTGCATAGGCTATTCTTTTCCCTTTATAAAAAGGAAGAATACCATAATAGGTTTTATCTATTGTTCCCAAAATAGACAAATTCCATATCTGATCACTCCCAAGTATCAAACAATCAGCGTCAATCTGAATGTCATCGTAACGATAATAGGTTTTTGCTGTTAACCGTATTTCGTGGTTCAAAAAATGATTAAATCTCCAATATTTTATTATATTTGTGGGCAGATTTAATAATGAAGATATACGTCCTAGCAGCGTGTCTGTACGAAAATACTTATAAGGCTTTGTCAAATAAAAAGGTCTGTAATCCAGTAATTCTACCTTATCAAAAAAGCTTTCAAATAATTTCTGCATAGCATAACTTTGAAGCATAGCTCCATAGTTAGGCACGCAATGAAAAGTAATGATGTTTGCTTTCATTATTGTACTTTTTTATTTACTCATATCTTTAAATATGCCCCTCCTGTTGTAGATACAATACGTCCATCTGCAACAACTGTGTCCAAGATTTGCTTCGCGCGCTCTTGGTCGCTTTGCTGCAGTTCATCGCTCTCTATAAGCTTCTTTCCCTCTGCCGTCTTACCGTCTTCTACCGCCCAAAAGAGAATGTATGAGCATACGCCTTTGAGAGTAAATGTCCCTTTTTGTTGAGTGATAAATTCCTCAACGAGGTTATCAATTCTGTATCGTTGTAAATAACCGATACTGGATTATTGTGTATTGCCATCTTGTGTATATTTTTTATTTTGTCTTCCGTTTCGTCAATCCATACAATCAATTCACCCGAGTAGGGTTCCAGAACTGTTGAATCAATAATCTTATAACTAATTGACACTTTTTGCTCAAACCTTGTGTCAACATAAATAACTGGCAAAAGCGAATCATCTTGACTTTGATGGTTCAAGAAGTCCTTTGAGAATTCTAATTGCTCCTGAATGCATTTACTAAAATCCCACTTAGAATAGGAATAAGGCTCACGTTTGTATGCCAGTATAGGGAATGCTCCTTCGGGGATACAAATTGGCGGCTCAACGGTATCTGCACTTATCTTTTGCCTTGCATCAGAAATATATACATTTTCAGTAGGCTGCACATAAACAACGATATTCATTTTGCCGCTGGGAACATTACCATCGTTACGGAGAATAAGCTTCAAAGGCTTCATGAATCCGTCTTCAATAGTTCCTTGATGGATATTCCGAAACTCAGCTTCCTTCTCTTTGTAATACTCCTTCAGTTGGTCGTTATAGATTCTCTTATTCGTAGAGTCTCTCTCGAACAACTGGGGAAAGGGATTCTCAAACGAGGGCATGGTATATCGCTCGTATGGATGCTCTGTCTGTATGACATTCATGGAGGATGCCACCATCTGCTCTATATCGTCAGGTTGTGAATGTTGTATATGAATCACATCCATCTCATCCTCGAACCTGATACTCAACTTCGGTTTCCGAGACACTAAAGGCTTTATATACCGCTCCCATATTCCCTGCCTTATAAGGTAGACAATAATGCCTACGACTGTTGCCGTACTACAAACCCCTATCAATATTTCCTTCAACATTGAAAACTGTCTTTACAAGTTTATTGAGTTCTTATACTCTAAATCGGGCAAGGTATAGCTTATTTATTCTGCTACTGGTTGCGGACTTGATGAATCAATCTATTATTCTTCAGAAGGCACTTCTTCTATATTAAAGATGTCTATATCCCCCAAATGCTCTCCGACTTGAAATTCAAAACGCTTAAATAAGTCGAGCACAGTTTGAATGTTCGCAGAATAACAGGTACACTTCACAACCTTATTGGAGATACGTTCTTTGAAGAACACATACACCAACATGTCGTTTGCTTTAGTTCCGTTAACCGATACACCGATAAATCTATAATCATCTGAGTTTAATTTAATGCCAAACTTGTTCATGATGATACTAGTCATATCACCAGGCATCTCGATAAACAAATCACTACGGTCTGCCGCTGTTGTTCCTACATAATCATTATATTGTACGTCTGCTTTCATTATGGTTTAATTTAGTTTCATTATTTTTCTTTATTGCCACCTTGTACATATTGCTCAGATACGTTTCAGGGTGAGGCATGGGATGGCCTTTGCCTTTCTTATCTTTGCGTTCCTCATCAAGGAAAGTCTTCATCATTTTGGCATAATCGTCTGGATAAGCATTCTTGAACAATGTCTTGAACTCCTCTATATCCTCACGATTTGTCATCTGTTCGATAACGGCTTTCGCCTTCTCATCTTTCTTTGTTATGACTGCCATAATTATAAAGTTTTTGAGCTATAGATAACCTTGGCTTTATTGCCTCATGTAACTTAAACTCAAAGCCGGATGCCCGCTTGTCGGGCATTGGGCTGTTCCTCTTTCGAGCAGAAGGCTCTTTTGCGGCCTTGTGCCGCAAATGTGCCTGAAGCGACTTGTGCTCCGAAAGGAGACCAAAGGAACACTAAAGGAGGACCAAAGGAACACCGAAGGAACCCGAAGGGTGAGTTGGATGTTAAATGTTAACTTAGACGATATTCGGTATGCCTGCCAGTTCATTCTGAATGTACTGAAGGTTGGCAATCTTCTCCTTCGTCTCTTCGAGATTCAGGCGACGGGTGTTGTCGCTGTTGAACTCGGAGAGGGTGGCGCGTTTCACGTCGCCTTCCTTGAAGTATTTATCGTAATTGAGCGTGCGGTTGTCGGCTGGGACACGGTAGAAATTACCCATATCCTCGGCCTTAGCGCACTCCTCGTTGGTCAGCAACGTCTCATACATCTTTTCTCCGTGACGTATCCCGATAACCTTAATCTCGGGTTCCACACCCTCGGGGGCCTGGTGCTTGAACAGGTCACGGACGGCCTCGGCCTGTGTCTGGATAGTGCATGCAGGAGCCTTCTGAACGAGAATATCACCATTCTT
>AUXO016687099.1_pt1 | contig 25872 bp, 18 predicted proteins | sample 768731 | NCBI WGS metagenome assembly AUXO01 (sample SAMN02715735, study PRJNA202380) | gut metagenome | biome: sheep rumen | host: Ovis aries | place: New Zealand: Palmerston North | reverse complement strand
TGCTTTTTTGTGACATACAACAACCAAAATTGTACAAATTTATGGCAATTGGTTCGAATTGTAATATATTAAAGTGGTTGTTTCCTTTGATTATATAGGAGAGTCTTTTGTTATAGGGCGAAGACGCGGCGGACGTTGGCGTTAGTGTGACGGCAGATGTCGTCCTCGCTCACTCCGTAGGCTTCCGCCAACGCTGGCGACAGCCGCCATACCAAGACCGGCGCCGTCTATTTCGTCAGGCAGAAAACGGAATGAATCATCACCGCAGATAGCCGGTAGCATCCGGACTGATGTAGAAACCTGGCTCGGGAGGCTGGTGTGGTCTTAATATGTGGCGTACCAATTCACACTTTGTAACAAAGAATAGGTAAAGTGTTAAGTGATTTTCACAATATAACTATAGTATTTTGTTATATATCTCTAATTATTATTGCTGTTTTGCGAAATTAATTTGGTTTTCCAGATGCGTGAGGACCAATTGTCGCATGCCTTTCTCATCGTGTGTTCGCAGTTTGGCGACGTATTCGCGGTGCTCTGCGATGACGCGGCGTTCGGGAACGGAGCAGAAGCGGTATTTGTGGTAATAGCGCATAATGTCGGGCACGATGGTGCCAAGCAGATCGACGAGTACGGGATTGTGGCTGCTTCGTGCCAGTTCGCGGTGGAATGCGAAGTCTTTTTCGACTCTCGTTTCAGGGTTGGTGCATTCTTCCAGTTCGCGTAGGGTGTGCTCCACGCGGTCGATGTCTTCGATGGTGCAGTTGCGCGCTGCTAATTCGCACGCGTCAATTTCTAAAAGTACGCGCACGTGTACGAGGCTGTAGAAATCATATTTCTCTAATTTCAGTGTCTCGGCCATCATGCTGTCGAGCTGTTCCTTAGTGAACTCGGTGACGATGGTTCCGCTCTGCGGACGTGTCTCTACGAGTCCGTAGGTCTCCAGTTTTTGCAGTGCGGCACGTATATGCGGTCGTCCTACTCCTAACAGTTCGGAGAGTTTCCGTTCTGAGGGCAGTCTGTCGCCTGGCAGTACGTTCTTTTTGGTAATCTCGTCTTGAATGTAGTTGATGACAGTGTCAATAGGTCCTGCGTTCTTTCTTCTTGTCATGTGTTTATAGTTATCGTGCCTGCAAAGGTACAATAATAATTACTAAACTGGTTTGAAATTGGTATACAATTAACCTTTATTTTAAATTAGACACCTTAGAAGTTAAAGAATAATAATTGGTATACCAAAATAGCACAACTTATGATATTTTCTCTTATCTTTGCATCGTGAAACTTAATAAACTTAAACTAACTAAAGTAATATTCATGAAGCATTTCCGAATGAAGTTTCTGATGGTATTGGCATTCTGCTTGTATGCTGCCACGGGTATGTCCCAGCACCTTATTAAAGGTACGGTGAGTGATGCTCAAGGTCCTCTGATAGGGGCAACTGTAAAAGTGAAGGACGCTCAGATAGGTACGACGACCGATGTGGACGGTAACTATCAGATTCAAGTGAAGAGTAAGAAGTCTATGCTTGTCTTCTCGTCTATCGGCTATAAAGATGTAGCTGTAATCGTTGGCGACCAGAAAGTGATTGACGTTGTGATGGAGGAAGATGTTGCCATGCTTGACGAGACAGTGGTGATAGGTTATGGTACACAGGCAAAGTCGCACTTGACAGGCTCTATCTCGAAATTAAGTGGCGACGAGCTGTTGAATACTCCTGTCAGCGACGTTACGCAAGCATTGCAAGGAATGATGACAGGTCTGACGGTGTCGAACCTGACATCGGAGGTGGGTGTGATGCCCTCTATTCGTGTGCGTGGTACTGGTTCCATCTCTGCCGACAGCGAGCCCCTGATTATCATTGATGGTTTCCCTGTACAGGGCGGTCTGTCGCAGATTAACGCTGCCGACATCAAGTCGATAGAAATTCTGAAGGATGCCGCTTCTGCTGCCATTTATGGTTCGCGTGCTGCCAATGGCGTCATCATGATTACCACCAAGAGCGGTACACCCGACAAACCTAAATATACATTTAAGTTCTATGAGGGTTGGAAATACGCCTATAAGCTTCACGACATGATGAGTTCTACCGACTGGTATGAATTGCAAAAAGAAGAAGAAGCTATGGGTGGTCCTGCTGTGACACGTCAGGCACGTGGTTCTGCATGGCTGGATAAGGAGTTGGGCTCTACCGACTGGCAGAAGGAAGGTCTGCGCAGTGTGGCGCACATCACTAATGCCCAGTTCAATATTTCTGGAGGTAAGAAAGATTTGCGCTACTTTGTATCGGCAGCCTATACCAACGATGAAGGTATCATGAAGCAGAACAAGATGGACAAGGTGAACTTCCGTGGTAAACTCGACGCTAAGCTCTCGACTGCTGTGTCGATGGGCATCAATATGTCGGGTACATATAAGAAGATGCAACGCCCGAAGAACAACTTCATCGACTTTTATCGGACACCATCGTTCCTGCCTGTGGTACACACAGACCGCTCGACAGCGCTGACGGGATATACCGGCTTCGCCCGTGGCAGTCATTTCACAAGTGTACAAACCCCCACGGGACCTCCCGATGCGGAAGGCAATCCTACGATGGAAACTCCCAATCCGTTCTCGTCGGCTAACAACAATCCTGCCAGTGTGATGGCAAATACAAAGCGTTGGAGTGAGGATTTCCAAGGGTTGGCCAGCATATACTTTACGGTTGACATCATGAAAGGTCTGCAGTTCAAGACCTCCAATGGTCTGAATGTGCGCTTCTCACCATCGTACTATTATGGCAACAAGAACGCCACAAAGGACGGAGAAGCCAGTCAGGCTACCTATTTCAGTACGCTATTCGTCGACTTGCTGTCGGAGAACACGCTGACCTACCATATTGATTTCGGAAGGAAGGGTGAACACACCATCGATGCATTGCTGGGCTATACCGCCGAGCGCACCCGTAACCAGCGTGTCGCCATGACGGCAACAGGTTTCGCTACCGACGATATCCAGACGCTCAATGCAGCCACTGTCTACCAGCTGGCAAGCAGCAATAATGGCAATAATGCCGGCACAGGTACTTTCCGCTATCCGGATGTCGTGCTGGAGTCGTATCTGGGCCGTGTCAATTACAGTCTGATGGACCGCTATCTTGCTTCTGTCTCGCTTCGTCTGGATCGTTCATCGCTCTTCTCCAAAGGAAAACGTAATGCGTGGTTCCCCTCCGTATCGTTGGGATGGCGAGTTAGCGAGGAGAAGTTTATGAAAAATATCAAACCCATCTCCAATCTGAAGCTGCGTGCCTCGTATGGTGTGACGGGTAACAACCGCATACAGTATCAGGCTGCTATGGAGGTGCTGAACAGTGCTAACTATATTGGTGGTCCTGCCAACGGGCAACTGGTCAACGGCTCTGCCAACATCTCGTCGACACTGGCCAACAGCGATATTACGTGGGAAAAGACCGACGAGTTCAACTACGGTCTCGACCTCGGACTTTTCCGCAACCGCATCACCTTGTCAGTTGATGCTTATTACAGCGTGACACGTTCGTTGCTCTTTGCACAGCCCACGCAGTCGTTTACTGGTTTCAGCTACTACTGGAACAACATTGGCAAGGTGAGCAACAAAGGTGTGGAAATACAGGTGGAGAGTCATAACTTCAATACGAGCAAGTTCAAGTGGGACACCAGCGTGAACTTCTCGCTGTCGCGCAACAAACTGTTAGAAATTGGCGGCGAGCAGCAGGTTATCACCCTCGGTGAGCGTGACGAGTGCTACATCGCAAAGGTAGGCGATCCCCTTATTCAGTATTATGGTTATAAAGTAATAGGCGTTTGGAACACGCAGGAGGAGATTAATGCCAATCCGCACTTCTCGCAGGACGTCCCTGGTGGTGTGAGGGTCGCCGATACTAATGGCGATGGTCAGCTGACAGCCGATGACCGCGTAGTACTGGGCAATCCCTATCCCGATTTCACATGGGGTATTACCAACACATTCAAATATAAGGATTTCGACTTCTCGTTCCTCATTCAGGGCGTACAGGGTATCACGGTCTATAATGGCGACGTTTATTACAACGAGTCAAAGCGCTATAACCGTGCTTACACTAAGAACCGTTGGGTGAGTCCTGATCATCCGGGCGACGGTATGACTCCGTATGAGAACAAGGGTTATAACCTCAGCCTCACGGACTATCCGTTGGAGAATGCCTCCTATGCTTGCCTTCGCAATGTAACTCTCGGCTATACCTTGCCGAAAAAGCTGACTCGCAAGTGGAACATCACCAACCTGCGCTTCTATGTCACAGGTAACAACCTCCTCTACATCTGGAGCGGTAAATATCGCGGTATCAATCCTGAGTCGCGCATGACTACCAACCAGTATGCCAGTGCTATGATTGCTGGCTACCAGCGTGGCGGTTTCCCTCTCACCTCAACTATTTCCGCAGGTTTTGACATTAACTTTTAAAGGAGGATAAGACTTATGAAAAAGATGATTCAAGATATGAAGATGCGAACATTTGTTGCTCTCATTGCTACAACGACATTTGGACTGGCATCGTGCTCGATGGATCAGGAACCCTATTCTGAAGTGGTGCCTGAGACGTATGTCAAGGATGCACAGTCGGTGAACACCCTTGTGTTAGGCTGTTACAATGGTCTTCAGAACGTGATGCACTACGAATGGGCTATGACCGAGTTGCGTTCAGACAATGCCCGCATGTATGGTAATAACTCTACGTCGAACACCACCAAACTGGTGGAGCAGTTGGATCAGAGTACCATTGGCACGGAGCATGAGTGGGTCGCCGACTACTGGAACGCCTGCTATGCGCTCATCTCACGCGTCAACAGCATGCTGAGCCATCTGGGCGTTGTGAGCGATGCTACGCTACGCAGCCAGTATGAGGCTGAAGGTCTCTTCCTGCGTGCCTTGGAATATTTTAATATTGTACGCCTGTGGGGACCGGCATTCATCGTGACACAGAAGACTCCGTCGGAAGTGGCGCGCTATATGCAGCGTAGCACGGTGGATGAGACCTATGCCCTGATAGAGGGCGACCTGGAGCGCATTATTGCCAACGGTATGTTGCCTGAGGTCATGGACGGTGCCAATACTGGTCGTGCCGACATGACAGCCGTCAAGGCTTTGCTCGCCAAGGTTTATGCCACTCATTATCAAAAGGGCGATGCTCAATATGCACGGGCTCGTCAGTTGTGCCTAGAGGTGTTGCAGGGTGCTAAGGCTGGCAATCCAACCAGTGCCGCAGACCTCGTTCCTTATCCTGACATCTTCAGCACTAGTAATGAGATGAACAAGGAGATATTGTTTACCGTCCGCTACCTCTCTGGCAACGTCGGACTGGGTTCGCCCTTCGGCAATATGTTTGCACCCATCAACAATGCTGCTATCGTCATTATCGGTACCAGCAACAACTACAATACACCCAGCGACAACCTCATAGCCGCCTATCAGGGCGAGGGTGACGTTGTCCGATTCAACACCAATATCTCGCAGGGCTACTACAATCCCACAACGCAAGCTACGGTGAACGTTAACTACTGCAAAAAGTATCTTACGCCAGTCACCACACAGTTTGACGGCGAGAGCGACTGGCCTCTGCTGCGCGTCGGCGACATTGCATTGCTCTTTGCCGAACTGGATAATGAGCTGAATGGTCCGACATCTACGGCATTGAACTATCTGAACATGATACGTCAGCGTGCAGGCATTGCCACCTATGACGCTTCTGACCTCTCTACCACCTACGACTTCCGCGAAGCTGTCCGTTTGGAGCGCCGTCTGGAGTTGGCTTTCGAGAACCAGCGCTGGTTCGATTTGCAGCGGTGGGAGACGACAACGAACGTTGTTAATAAATACTTGGCTACGGAGGCTTTCTATGCAGGATACTCCTATGAGGTGAAACCTATCGCCGAGTGGCAGACGATGTTGCCTGTGCCTGTCAGCGTGTTCAATATCAATCCTCAGGTGGCTCAAAATGTGGGGTATTGAAAAAAGAAATTAGAAATTAGGAATTAGGAATTAGGAATTAGAATTGACGATATGAGACAATATATGAAGATATCTTTTCTGCTGATGATGGCAGTGCTGTTGGCAGCGTGCGACAAGTTGTCGATGGATGAAAATGTAAAGGGTGCTCCCCAGATTGCCGATTTCTCACCGAAGAGTGGTTGTGTAGGGACGCTGGTTAACATCACCGGCACAGAGTTAGAAAATGTCGTCGAGGCAAGCATTGGCGGAGTGCCGGTGCAGCTGGTTGAACGCGTATCGAAGAACCTGCTGACGGTGAAGGTGGTGGGAGCTGCCAAGAGCGGTACTATTGTACTGAAGAATAGCGTGGGCTCTACCGAGTCGGCAGCAACGTTTACTGTAGAGTATCCAGCTCCCAATGTGCCGACAGCCAGCATGCCTTCAGAGGTGGAGATGGGCAATAATCTGCTCATTAGCGGTCAGCGCATGAATGTCATCTCCAAGGTGATATTTACCGCCGTAGGCATGACGACACAACATCAGGCTGAAGTCATTGACCAAAACGAACATGAGATAGTTGTCAAGATTCCATACGTGGAGAGCGACGATGCACAGATTACCTTTGCCTATTTCGATGGCAAGCAGGAGACGACAACACCCGCTACTGCCTTCCCAGTCATTAAGGTGAAACGTTATCAGCCCAACGTCACTACTACAACGTTTACACCAGTCCATGTGGGTGATGTCGTAGCGTTGGACGGCACCTATCTCAATAAGATAGAAAAGGTGCTGCTCGGCAACAAGGAGTGTACCATTACTTCGCAGACGGAGACTCATCTGTCTTTTGTGGTTCCTGCAACGGAAGACATGATTGATGGCGACAATGTCAAGACACTGAGTATCGTATACTTCGATGGCATTGAGACCAAACAGCTTACAGACAATTTCGTAGTGCAGGTGCCTTTCGTATATTTCTGGGCTAACAGGAAGGTTTACGGTCAGGGACGTGACGTTCCCGAACTGGCATCCTTCTTCTCGCCAGAGACTGGTATAGTCTACCATAACAGCATGTGGCGTGAGACGGTAGATCCCATCTCATACGCAAAGCAGGCTGCAACGTGCAGCGCAAACCAGAAGCCAGCCGTCACGGAGGCAGAATATAATTCGGTGAATCCATATTTCTTCTTCTCAGGTGTCAGTGCCGGTAATCTGCAGATTAATAGTCCGGCAGGCTCGACAGGTCAGTTGAAGAACTTCTATTTCGAAAACAATTCTGCCAACGACTACCGAGTCACAGGAGCCAATGCCAACTGCTATGGAACGGCTGTAATGACCTATCTTTATCTGGATCCTACGAAAACGGATCACCTACAGCTCATCAACGAAGAGAAGAACGGTAGCCTGACCAAGATTGACGAGACAACGTTCCCCATCGACGTTACCGCCAAAACCTGCCGAGGCATCAGCATTTCCAGTGTTGCCAACTCGGTCAACCAGACGGTCTTCGCACCAGGTGTGTTCACCGTTGGTGAAGAGAAGGATACTGATCTCGATGCATACATCATGGTATTCTACTACAACGTCAATGGTGTGGGCTCGAATAAGGCCGAGAATATCAAGCGCATCGGATTGTTACACATCAAGCACATCAACTTCAAGTTGTACAATAACACCAATGCTCCGTCGTCCAGCTCTATCACCTTCGACATGTACTGGATGAAACATGACTATAAATATGCTGAATAAGATTGTAGTTTTAGTTTTTTTGAACTGTTTGTTAGTAGTTCCGACGACAGTAGAGGCCCGTGAATACGTGGCCTCGCTGTCGGAGGTTTCCGACTGCTTGCGCAAGGCACAGCCTGGCGACCGTATCATCGTTCGTCCTGGCACTTATAGTGACAACACACTGAAGTGGCAGGGTGCCGGTACTGAGGCAAAGCCCATCACCATCGAGGCACAGCAGCCCGGTACGGTGATTCTTAGCGGCAAGACGAGCATGCAGGTAGCCGGTGAGCATCTGGTTATCAGCGGTTTCTACTTCAGAGGCGTTGTTCCGACGCGTCGTGGAGTGGTGGACTTTGCCATTGGCGACCGCTATGCGAACCACTGCAGACTGACAGACTGCGTCATGGATGACTGCAACACACCGCGCCGCGACGTGGTGTCCAGCTATATCGTGCTTTCAGGACGCTACAACCGCGTTGACCATTGTACACTTACTAGAAAATGTACGTTGGGCGTTACGCTACTGGTCAACCTGAACGGCGAAGGATGTCTGGAAAACTACCATCAGATAGACCATAACTACTTCGGACCGCGTGACGTCTATGGTTCCAACGGTGCCGAGACCATGCGCATAGGAACCTCACAGCAGTCGTACCTCTCATCGCGCACCATCGTCGAAGACAACCTCTTCGAGCGTTGCAACGGCGAGGTGGAGGTTATCTCCGTAAAATCTAGCGACAACACCATTCGCCGCAACATCCTGCTGGAGTGTGAAGGTGTGGTGGCGTTGCGTCACGGTCGTCGCAATGTGGTGGAGCAGAACTGCTTTATCGGCAACAACCGCCGCAACACTGGTGGCGTCAGAATTGTCGATGCCGACCATCGTGTCGTCGGCAATACGTTCTACCAGTTGGCAGGGCAGCGTTTCTTTTCGGCGTTAGGGGTGATGTACGGTGTGCCCAATTCACTGCCCAACCGCTATGTGACGGTCAGGGATGTCACCATCAGCGGTAACATCTTCTTCGACAGTAAGAGTATTGATATGGAGACGGGTAAGGATGCTGAGCGCACAGAGGCTCCGCAGCACGTCGTCTTTGCTGACAACATCGTCAGCAGTAATGCCAAAGACAAGCCCAAGCTGCCGTCCGACAAGGCTATGAGGAAGGGTAGGGGCGCTTCGTGGCACGCCAGCGAGCCTGCCGCCGAGCCACACTATCAACAGCAGACGATTGTCTGTCCAGAAAGCGCTGACATCGTTGCTTTTGTCAAGAGCGCTCCTGCTGGCAGTACCGTTCTGCTTCAGGGTAGTGAGTATGTGTTGACAGAGGCCATCGTCGTCGATAAGCCCTTGACCATTCGCAGTGCCGACACTACCGTACTACGCTTTGCCGGCAGTCATACCGACAACATGATGACCATTGCCAATGGCGGACGATTAGATATCAGCGGCATTGTGTTCGACGGTGTGCTGACGCCAGGAAAGCGACAGGCCCATGCAGGCATAGCAACGGCCAGCGACATGTATCGCACGTATAGACTCAAGGTAAAGGATTGTATATTCAGAAACTTCAACGAGAGCGGCCATGCCGCCATACGTGGCGGGAAGGCTACTTTCGCTGACAGTGTCGTTATCAGCCATTGTGCATTCTACGACATTTCGGGTAACGGCATCGACTATTCGGCTGAGCGCGACGACAAAGGACGTTACAATGCCGACGACATCATCATCGACGACTGTCGCTTCCAACGTTTCTTGGGCATTCCCGTCAATATCTATCGTGGCGGCAGCGACGAGAGTACGGCAGGACCTTATGTCAGCATCAGCGGATGCACCTTCGCTGACTGTTGCAACCGTCAGCGAGGCAGTGTCATGCGACTCATAGGCCCACAACTGATGACGGTCAGTCGCTGCAGTTTCCTGGACTCAGGTCGCGGTGGTGCCAGCATTCGCCTTGACGAGGCCATTTGGGAAGATATTACTATCCACGACTGCACCTTCGAGAATTCTGGACGCATCATGACATCCACAGATCGAGTGAAAACCTATAATAATACGACGAAATGAACCATTACAAGACACATATCATCACTCTTTTGTCTGCTGTCGCCATGAGCCTGACGGCATCAGCGCAGCAACATCCATCACTGTTGGTCAATGCCGATGAGGTGGCTACCATCCGACAAGTGCGTGGACAGGTGGCAGCATTCGACAAAACCATCGACGATTTGCTGTTGCAGGCCGACCAGGCGTTGGCAGTTCCCATAAACGTTCCCGCTCCTAAGGACGGTGGTGGCGGCGTGGTGCATGAACAGCACAAGACTAATTACTATGCTATGTTTCACTGTGGATTGGCATATCAGTATACGGGTGACAAACGTTATGCCCGCTATGTCGCTGACATGCTCATGGAGTATGCAAGGCTGTATCCTACCTGGGGCCTGCATCCCATGACACTGTCGAAACTGCGCGGCCGACTGTTTTGGCAGACCCTCAACGAGAGCGTGTGGCTTGTTCATACCGCGATGGCATATGACTGCATAGTCGAGACGCTCACCAAGAAACAGCGTGACTATATCGAAAAGAACTTGTTGTTCAATATGGCCGACTTCATCATGAACGGCTATGGTGAACAGCGTACCAATCACGACATGTTCAACCGCATGCACAACCATGCTACATGGGCTACGGCAGCGGTGGGTATGACGGGTTTTGCAACAGGCAACGAGCAACTGGTGCGACAAGCACTTTACGGAACGGATGGCACTGGCGAGAATGGTGGTTTTCTCCGACAGATGGACTACCTCTTCTCGCCCGACGGCTACTATACCGAAGGAGCATATTACGAGCGCTATGCCATCTGGCCCTTTATGATTTTTGCCCAGTGCATTCAGCACAACCGTCCTGAGCTCAACATCTTCCAGCGTCGCGACCACATCTTGCAGAAGGCACTCAATGCCCTCATTCAACTGACATACGATGGTGAGTTCTTCCACTTCAACGATGCCCTGCAGAAGGGACTCTCGGCTCAGGAGTTGACCTATGCAGTCAACATCATCTATCAGGCTTTCCCCAATCAGAAACAGTTACTGACAGTGTCTCAACAGTATCAACGACAGCTGTTACCGACAATGGGCGGCTATATGATAGCACGTGACATTGCCAAGGGTGAGGCTACACCTATTATTTATAATAGTATGGTGTTCACCGACGGTCGTCAGGGCGATGAAGGTGCTGTAGGTGTCATTCGCTCCACACGTCCCGAGCTGAATAGTGCTCTGACGCTGAAGGCTACGCTGCATGGTATGGAACATGGTCACTTCGACAAGCTGACACTGGCTTACTACGACAATGGTCATGAGATTCTGGCAGACTACGGTGCTGCCCGTTTCCTGAACATCGAAGCAAAATATGCCGGACACTATACCCGCGAGAACAAGACCTTTGCCAAGCAGACCATTGCCCACAACACAGTGGTTGTCGACGGCAATAGCAACTTCGAAGGGAAAGTGAAGGTCGCCGACCAGTATCACTCCGATATGCTGTACCATGACTTCCATAATCCTAAGATGCAGGTGATGGCAGCTCAGGAACTCAATGCCTATCCGGGTGTGGCGATGCGTCGCTATGTGGCCTATATCGACCAGCCGCAGGCAGACTATCCGCTCATTGTTGATGTGGTGGATGTTCAGTCAGAGGCAGAGCACCAATACGACTACCCTCTGTGGTATAACGGACATTTTGTTTCCACCAACTTCCCTTATACAAAGGCCTTGGATCACATGGAAGCCTTCGGTCAGAAGAATGGCTACCAGCACCTGTGGCTGGAAGCCTGGGGTCAGAATACCGAAAGTACAACATCGCAGTTTACTTTCTTCAATGGTGACCGCTTCTATACCGTCAGCACTGCCACAACGTCAGCTTCTGAGATGAAGTTTCTGCGTCTGGGTGCTAACGACCCTGACTTCAATCTGCGTACCAGCAGCACAGCATGGCTCGTTCGCGAGCCAAAAGCCAAGAACCACACCTTTGTCTCGCTCATCGAGACCCACGGACAGTATGATGTTGTCTGGGAGACCTCGGCTAACCTCGTCTCAAAGTGCCAAGCCGTCTGTGTCAAGGAGAATAACTCCAGTCAGCTGGTAGTAGAAGTCATCTACAAAGAACAACCGATAATCGTAACATTTGATAAAACAAAAAAGAACTGAAACAATGAAAACTTGTAGCGAAAGATTCCAGATTGGAAAAGACATGAAGTGGGAGAATCCTGCTCCTGGTATTCGTCGTCAGATTATGGCCTACGACGGTCAACTTATGATGGTCAAGGTTGATTTTGAGAAAGGTGCCATCGGCACTATGCATGAGCACTATCACAGTCAGGCAACGTATGTGGCCAGCGGAAAGTTCGAACTGACCATTGGCGGTGAGAAGCGCATCCTTGAGGCTGGTGATGGCTACTATGTTGCTCCCGACGAACTGCATGGCTGCGTATGTTTGGAGGCAGGCATACTGATTGACACTTTCAGCCCCGTTAGGGCAGACTTTTTAGGTATCTGATTATGAAGATAAAAGGATTAAGATGGTACATCATCGGCCTGATTATGTTGATAACCATTATCAACTATCTGGATCGTGGTACACTGAACTACATGTGGCTGGCCAATATCGACTATAAGTTGGTACCAGCGCAGACTGAGGAGACAGCCAACTGTAATGTGGCTGTCTATCAGGACAACAGCTATATGCTGACTGACGCCAAGGGCGTATGCCAGGTCGTTGCTGCCTCCAGCGTTACGATGAAAGAGAAGGATGGTAATACCTATGTCACCAATCGCGAAGGTATCGCCATTGACTTGGGACTCATCCAGCGTGAAGACCCTGAGGCATCACAGAAGGCTAAGGATCTGCTAGGCTTCATCACCATATTCTTTATGATAGCCTATGGTATTAGCCAACTGGTGTCTGGTCGTCTGTATGATAAGGTAGGATGTCGTAAGGGCTTCTTCGGCAGTGTGCTGATCTGGGGACTGGCAGATGCGTTGGCATCATTGTCACGTGGCATGGTGTCGCTGACCTGCTTCCGCATGATGCTTGGACTCGGTGAGGCAGGCCCTTGGCCTGGCACAACGAAGAGCAATGCCGAGTGGTTCCCTCAGAAGGAACGTGCTTTGGCACAGGGCTTGTTCGGTGCCGCAGCCTCCGTAGGTTCTATCCTCGCACCCATCGTCATTCTGATGCTGTTTATCGCCTTCGGCTGGAAGATTACTTTCGTTGTCGTTGGTTCCATGGGACTGCTATGGCTCGTTCCTTGGCTTGTGATGAACAAGAAAGGTCCTGAGGAGCATCCGTGGATTACGCAAGAGGAACGCGACTATATTGTCAACGGCCGTCCCGTCTGCAAGCAGCCTGCTGCCGAGGACAAAGGCAAGAGCTGGGGCGAGCTGTTGCGTGAGAAGAAGAACTGGTCAGTCATTTTAGGCCGTTTCTTCCTCGATCCCATCTGGTGGATGTTTGTTACCTTCCTGCCGCTGTATCTCGCTGATGTGTTCCACCTGAATATTAAGGAGGTGGCATTCTCTGCCTGGGTGCCATATGTTGGCGCAGCCATCGGAAGTATTGTAGGAGGGTGGTTCTCCGGTTGGCTCATCAGTCGCGGCCATTCTGTCAACTATGCCCGCAAGTGTGCCATCCTCGTAGGTGGTATCATCATCATTCCTGCGGTCATCTTGGCTATCACCGCCACGTCGGCATCACTGGCCGTTATCTATATGGCTGTTGTGCTGGGTGGTTTCCAGTTCTTCATGACCAACCTGCAGACCATACCGAGCGACCTGCACAAAGGTAAGTCGGTTGGTTCATTGGCAGGTTTAGGCGGTGCTGCCGCAGTGTTAGGAACCATTCTCGCCATTCTGTTCTCTGGTTACATCACCAGCTGGACGCTACTGTTCAGCCTTTTGGCTGCATTAGTTCCATTGTCCTGGCTGTCAGTATTCCTGACGGTTGGCGAAATCAAACAGATAGAGGATTGATGTAAGATGTTAGATGTTAGATGTAAGATGTTAAACCATTTATATATTTAAAATTATGAAAGTACAAGGTAAAGTTGCCATCGTAACTGGTGGTGCAAGAGATTTGGGACGTGCCATCTCGGTCAAGCTGGCTGCAGAGGGTGCAAAGGTATGTGTCAACTACTTTGATAATGAACAGGATGCCAAAGATACGCTCGACATTATCAGCAAGGCTGGTGGTGAGGCTATCATGGTGCAGGGTGATATGACCAAGGCTGCTGATGTGCAGCGTCTGGTGGGCGAGACCGTCAAGGCCTTCGGCGAACAGATTGATATTCTGGTCAATGTCGTTGGTGGCATTGTGGGTCGTAAGACCATCACCGAGCAGGACGAGAAGTGGTACGACTTCCTGATGGATGTCAACATGCGTTCTTGCTGGTTGTGCACCCGCGAGGTCGTTCCTCACATGAGCAACGGTGGTTCTATCGTTAACTTCTCATCGCTGGCAGCTCGCGACGGTGGTGGCCCAGGCGCTTCGATGTATGCTACAGCCAAGGCCGCTGTGATGACCTTCACCCGTTCTATGGCTAAGGAACTGGGACCGCAGAACATCCGCTGCAACGCCCTCTGTCCGGGAACTATCGCTACCTCATTCCACGATCGTTTCAATACCCCCGAGAACCGCGAGCGCATGCGTCAGGGTTATCCCTTGCGTCGTGAAGGTACTGCTCAGGAGGTTGCTGACCTGGTATGCTTCTTGGCATCGTCAGAGTCTTCATACCTGACAGGTACCAATATAGATATTAATGGTGGCTCGTTCTTCTCATAAGAACAACATCAACAATGAACGGAAAGAAGAAGATTTTATTGGCAAGTATGGCAGTGCTCTTGACCCTGACAGTTCAGGGGCAAGTGCTGCCCTACAATGTCAGTCTGCTGAACGACCTCAAGACAGCCTACCACCATGCTGATCAGGCTGCCTCTGAGGCTGTCGGCAAGCTGGAGGTACAGAATATACTGTATTATCAACTAATCACGAAGTAAGACTACAACTATGAGACGACTACTGTTATTAACAACGACGATGTTCATTGCCCTGACGGCAATGGCACAGGAAAAGCCCATCACTAACCGCTACGCCATGAAGATGACGCAGAATGCTGATGGCACTTACTCCCTGCAGCAGGCCAAGAAATATGCCCGCATCATGGATGTGACGACTATTCCAGATGTATTTACTCCCTATACTCACGTCAACGATCGTCTGACAAGCAAGCTCTACAAGGGTGTGCGCTCAGAGGATATTGTCTATAAGAAACACGACGGCTATGAACTCATACTTACCGTTGACTTTGCCGAGACAGCAGAGCCTGCTCCCTTCATGATTTACGTTCATGGTGGCGGCTGGGCTCGTGGCAATAATGGTTCTTCGAAGTCGCTGTCGCAGTATCTGGCCAAGCAGAAGGGCATCACGGGTGTCCGCGTGTCTTACACGCTGGCTCCTCAGCCCGGTGCTACTGTCGAGGTGTCTATCCAGGACATCAAGGACGCGCTGAAGTATGTACAAGACCATGCCAAGGAGCTGAACGTCAATCCCGATGTCTATGGTTTCCTCGGCACGTCGGCCGGAGGTCATCTGGCAGGTGTCGGTGCTATGAGCAGCCAGGCAAAGGTCTTTGTCGGCTACAGCGGCATCTACGATTTGGAGACTGCTGCCATTGTACAGAAGACAAAGAACGAAGAACGCATCGGTTACTTCTGCGACCGCGATGCAAAGGTGCTCAGTCAGGCATCGCCCATCAACCTCATTCCTAAGAAGAACGCTCCCACCACAATGCTGGTGTGCGGCACATGCGACGTTACCGTTGAGTGTCAGCAGAGCGAGGAGATGGCTAAGGCACTGAAAAAGCGTGGCGCACAGGTCGAGTTGCTGGAGTATCAGTATTACGACCACAACCTCACCTCAAAGTCTTCCGACAAGATGGAGGAAATCTTCTTTAAGACAGCTGATTTTATCACGCAGAATCTGAAGTAAGATACTGGTGATGTAGTATAATTAAAGATAGAACAAATGAACAAAAAGCTCATAGCTCTCCTTGCGTTTCTGTATATCGCTGTCAGCGCCATACAGGCTCAGGTGTTGCTGACGGATTACTTCAACTATACCTCCGGCAGTAGCATCGAAGGGCAGGGCAATTGGACGGTATCTACCAAGTCTTCTACCGTCTCTTCGTCATCACCCGAAGACAGCGGTGTGTCGCCTTTAGTGGCCACACAGTCGCTGGTATATTCCGGATACGACGGTTCTGAGACCTACAAGGTGATGCGACTGGACAATAGTCAGCAGAAGGTGGAGACTGGCAGCCGCAATACCGTAGTGCCTTTCGCCACTTCGGACTTGTCAGCAGGCGATGTGGTCTATACGGCTTTCCTTGCCAACTATGACGGCACGGCTTCGACAACGGGCAAAGAGGTGTTCAGCTATTTCAAGCAGGGTGCTTCAGCGAACAGTTCAACAACCAGTCGTGGCCGCGTACAGATAAAAATTGCTGATGGTAAGCAGTCTTTCGGTATCCGAAAGGCCGACCAGATGATTACGCAGTGGTCTGCAGAAACCAACATCGGTACAACGGTGTTGTTGGTAGTGAAATACGTCAACCGTAGCAGTTCGAGCAGTGGTGCTAACGATGAGTTCTATCTCTACGTCAATCCTGACCCCTCAAAGACCGAGGCCGAGAACAGTTCTTGCATGCTTGCCGCAGAAGGAAACAATGCGGGTGGAGGTGCCAATCTGAAGCATCTCAGTTTCCGTCAGACCAAGCTGACGGCATCATACGCCGGTCTGCGTGTCGCCAGGACGTGGTCAGAGGCGGTGCTCTTCCGTGTCAAGCCCGACCCCGTGGACTATCCTGTAGGAACGTTGGTGGCTAACGGCAACACCCCTGGCACCTACGAGCTCATCGAGCAGCAGGGCTTCGGCATGGAGCCGCCTGACGAGTCGGGCACACACAAGGGCAATCCCTTCCAGCATATCCAGCAGCAGTGGGATGCGTTGTTGGGCAAATATGTCTTCTCGTTCTATATCCATGCGCTCATTGACGACGACCGCGGCAAGACCACCGTCACTGACCGCCAGCGCAACGAGATTAAGACGGGTCCTCACTCGCCGGCATCGCTTTATGCTCAGGAGGGCGAGACGATGGTAATGAAGTGGAAGTTCAGGCTGCCCGAAGGCTTGGTGACCACCAACAAGTTCTCGCATATCCACCAGCTGAAGGGAATGGACAATGACGAGGGAACAGCCGATGTGACTCTGCCTGTCATCACGCTGACGTGCTATACCACGTCTTCTGGCCGTAAGATATTGCGCCTGCTGCACAACGACCGTACCAATCCCAGTGCTACCAGTGCCACTGTTTTGGAGGAGGTGTCGCAAAACGACTTCCTCGGTCAGTGGGTAGAAGCCGTAGAGCGGGTGAAGTTCGGAGCCCACGGCACCTACGATATCAGCATCAAGCGCATGAGCGACGGCAAGGAGCTGTTAGCTTACAACAGCAACGATATCGACATGTGGAGCACGGGCACCAGTGGCATGCGTCCCAAGTGGGGCATCTACCGCAGTGTTGGTGAGGATGGTGCCTATCGCAGTATCCTACGCGACGAGGTGTTCCTCTTTGCCGACTTCAGCGTCGAGAAGGAAGAACCTCAGCCCGAACCAGTCGGCCCAGGTAAAGAGTGGTCGGTGAAAACCGCCAAGGAGTTTGCTGACTTGATGAAAGCTACCGACAAGGTGGCTCCTGGCGATATTGTCGTTCTGGAGGACGGCACCTATAACGGCGCGGGCTGGCTCACCGTCGGTTGCAACGGCACGCAGGAACGTCCCATCCTCGTCAAGGCCCGCAATGCGTTGGGCGCCAAGATGACGGGAACAATGGTTATCACGCTCAAGCAGAAGCAGTATATTACATTCCAGGGACTGGACATCAGTGTGTCGGGCAATTCGTCTATCTTCAAGTTGGAAGGCTGTAACCACATCCGCGTCACACGCTGTAACATCACCATGTCGAAGGACTCCGAGACACAGACCTCGAAGTGGATAACCATCGGCGACGTCTATGACAACACGGAGTGCATCAGCCACCATAACCGCTTTGACCATAACCTGTTCTACGACAAGCAGGACGGCGGCTCGCTGCTCATCATCGACGGCAGCCACGGTGGCACGCCGCAGATTTCGCAGTACGACCGCATAGACCATAACATCTTCCGCAACGTCGGTCCGCGCCATGCCAACGAGAAGGAGACCATCCGTATGGGAGTCAGCGACCTGACGCCACGGTCAGCCTATACCCGAGTGGAGTATAACCTCTTCGATAACTGCGACGGCGACCCAGAAGTGGTTTCTGTCAAGAGCTGTAACAATACGGTGCGCTACAACACCTTCTATCAGTGTCTCGGCACGCTGTGCCTGCGACAGGGTGTGGGTACGCTTGTGGAGGGCAACTACTTCCTGGGCAACGGCAAGACTGCCGAGTTCGACGGCGGCACCATCGGCTGCGGCGGTGTGCGTGTCTATGGCAAGGACCACGTCATCATCAACAACTATATGCAGGGGCTGACGGGTTCACGATGGGATGCTGCCATCACCATCACCAATGGCGATGACACCAATACGAGCAGCAACAACAGCAGCCACCACCTGCCGGAGAACGTGCTCGTGGCTCACAACACGCTGGTGGACTGTGCTTCCGACATCGAGATTGGTTTCGACAACAGCGGCAAATACGGCAAGGCGCCGAAGAACTGCCGCATAGAGCACAACATCATCTATAATCCTGGCCATACGCTCATCAAGTCGTATAGCAGCACGTCGCTGGCAGGTGTGACGTTCTATAACAACATTGCCTACTACGGCACCACAGGCTCTATGGGTATCACCACCACGGCCGACAAGCTGAAGAACATCGACCCGCAGTTAGTGCTGAGCAACCGTCGCTTTGCCGATGAGGCGTGCGACATCGTGCTACCCACAGCGCTCTATAAGCTCTCTGCCACCAGCCCCGCTATTGAGGCTGCAACAGGCAGTAGTGTAGAGCTCGACATGGAGGGTCAGGATGTTGTTGGTTCGCTGCGCGACATTGGCGCTGACGAATTCAATGGTGTAGATCCCGTCGTGGCCAGCATACTGACCGAACAGCAGGTAGGTCCGGCGAGTGAGGAGATTCCCGAGTTTGAGAGCGAGGCTACGCCTACGTCCATTAGCGCTGCACTAATGAATAATGAGAGAATGAACAATGAGATTTACAACCTCTCTGGTCAGCGTGTCAGCCAGCCCCGCCAGCCGGGCATCTACATCCGTCAAGGAAAGAAACTTATTTACTAACAATAACATCAATTAACTATGAGACAAACAACATTACTGACAACACTGCTGGCGCTGCTGCTCCCTCTGGGGGCTACGGCACAGGACGGGCGACTGGTGGCCGACGGCAACTCTGCCGAGACCTATCGTCTTATCCGTCAGTCGGGCTACAACCACGAGTGTCCTGACTCCTCGCGTCAGCATGCTACGGCTCATGTGCAGCACATCGAGCAGGTGTACGACGAGCAACTGGGGAAACCCGTCTTTGTCTTCCACATCCATGCCGCCATTGACGACGACCGTGGCAAGGCGAACATTACTGACCGCCAGCGCAACGAAATCAAGACCGACGGCAAGTCGCCTAAGTCGATGGTTGCCCAGGAGGGTGAGACGCTGGTGATGAAGTGGAAGTTCAAGTTGCCCAAGGGCTTCAAGACCACTTCGAAGTTCTCGCACATCCACCAGCTGAAGGGCTTGGACAACAAGCAACACACCGCTGATGTTGGCCAGCCGCTGATCACCTTCACCTGCTATACGCAGAGCAACGGCAAGCAGGTGCTGCGTCTGCGCTACCACAACCGTAACACCGGCGACACCGAGACGCTGGACAAGACCTCGCTCGACCCCTTCCTCGACGAGTGGGTAGAGGTTGAGGAGACTGCCACCTTTGGCGACAAGGGCAAGTATGCAGTCACCATCAAGCGTGTTCGCGATGGCAAGGTGCTGTTCGAGTATAGCAACGACGCGCTCGACATGTGGCGCACTGGCACCACGGGTCTTCGTCCCAAGTGGGGCCTCTATCGTTTCATCGGCAAGAACCGCGAGTGGCAGTCGCAGCTTCGCGACGAGGACATCCGCTTCGCCGACTTTAGCATTGAGAAGAAATAAACTTATCTAACTAATTAATAACTCAAAACAATGAAAAAACTTTTATTCTTATTCGTATCGTTATTCGCTGTGCAAGTTGTTATGGCGGATGAAGTTATCGCGTCGTACACATTCCCAAATGAGGATCTAGCTGCGTGTGATTTTACCAATTACAAAGCTACCGCCATTACAACAGACCCCTATACCGAAAAGGGTACATTTGTTAACTGCTCCATCGGTATGAAAAATTTTGGTGGCTATACTTCAGATAACACACATGAAAAAACTGCTGATCAACGTCGAAATGCTTATATTAATGCTGGCACTTATTATCATAAGTTGAGTGGTAACAATGCATATATTCGTTTCGCACTGGCATCAGGCTCTCTCAAGGCTGATGACGAGGTGTCAATCGTTGTTTGGAATAACAGCGGTTCCGATCAAGGTATTGCATTAGGAGCAGAAGGAGCGTCGTCTTACGCCGAAGCTACGATTACAATTCCTGGTGGAAAAGGTGAAAAAGAGGTTACTTATACTCTTAAAGATGTGGATATCCACGACGGCAGCATTTATATCTATCGCCAAAGTGGAAGTTCTAACTTTGGTATTAAGAGCATCAGTATCACTAGCAAAAGTGAGATTATCAATCCGACAACCACAGATTTTGAAACTATTGCAAGATTCAGGTTCCCTGATACAGTCATAGGTGGAGACAACACAACCTGTAATGATGATCCTTTTACGGATGGAACAACCACAAATTGTTCAGTTGGATTAAAAAAGATTGGAGGTGAAAACAGTTCTGGAGGTGCCCTATACTATTCGAAAAATTCCACAATATATAACAAGTTTAGTGCAGATGATGCATATATCAAGATTACTTTGACAGAAGGAAACTTTGCTGTTGGCGATACGCTGTATGCCAGGATTTGGTTAGGAACTGCCAATTTGAAGTATGGATTCAAGTTCGGTAGCACATCAGGAAGAGAAGTGTACCAATCTGAAACATGGTCGAAAACAACGCAAGAATATATCTTGGCGTTTGAACTGACAGAAGGTGATTTCTCAGGAAACGAGATAAAACTTTATCGCTGTACTAAGAACGTATTAAGCCCGGAGCCAAACGGTATGGGTGGTGACAAGTTTGGTGTTCAAGAAATATGGATAGAGCGTGAAACGGCAAAAGAGGTTTCAATTGGCTCTACAGGCTATGCAACATTCAGCGGTGCCACTTACGACTATGCGGTTCCAGCAGAATGTGAGGCATTCGTCGCTTCCAGCTTTGCAGATGACGTAATTACTATCAGCAAGATCGCGAATGGCATCATTCCTGCAAACACTGGCGTTTTACTGAAGGGAGCTAAGGGTACCTACACTCTTACAGCCCAAGCTGCTGCTGAAACGGTAGGCACCAATCTGTTTAAAGCCAATGTAAAGGAAAAGGTTATGACCGAGACCGAGACAATCGATGAGGTAGAATACACCAACTTCATCCTTGTGCCAGACGGTGCAGGTAGCGTGAAGTTCGCGAAAGTGAGTGGTGGAACGTTAGGTGCCTATAAGTCTTACCTGCAGTTGCCTACTGCAAGCGTGACAAGTGCTCGCGAACTGAGCATCTCGTTCGATGAAGGCGAGACGACAGGCATTTCTGAAATTGAGAAATTGAGAAATGTAGGAAATGAGAAATTCTTCGACCTACAGGGACGACTTGTGGCTCAACCCACTAAGGGCTTGTATATCGTGAATGGTAAGAAATATATTGTGAAATAAAAAAGAAGGAGGAACATAACAATGAAAACAAATTATTGCCCCCCAAAATTAGAAATATTCAACATTAAGATAACTAACAGCCTGCTGGCTGGCAGCAACGAAATTCCTGTCGATATAGCAGGCTCAGGTGTTGATGCAGAATACTCTCTGGGCCGTGAATACGACTTTGACGACGAAGAAGAGGACTATTAGTCAAGCCGTTCCAAGGGTTGGGGCGCTTGCCCTAGCCCTTGGAACAAATGACGAGAACTATAGTCTCCACAAGCGGGACTGACACGAACAAAATACAGACATTATTTATTAACCCTTTAAAGATTCAAATTATTATGAAAAAGTTGTTTACCCTCATTGCCCTCGCACTCAGTGCACAGGCAAGCATGGCACAAACGACCGTTGCGTCGTTTACGTTCCCCGATGAGCACCTGACACCTGAAGGCAGCAAGAAGGCCGGAAGTGCTACTGACGCTCCTGGTACAAACTGTACCGTTGACTACAGCAGCGTAGGCGGCTGGAAGAATAGCGACACTCCTGAGGCAAACTCTGTTCAGATGAATGGCAAATTCTATCAGAAACTGGGAAGTGATAACACTAAAATCACCTTCAAGCTGACAAGCGGTAGCTTCCAGGCTGGCGATAAGTTTACCGCTACCATGTCAAGAGCTGAAAAGACTGGTACCGATGGTTTCTACTTCAAGGAGCGTACCACCGGAAACTACAAAACGATTAGTTATGTTGCCAATAGCGAGGTGACTCTGGAGTACACCTTAGTGGCTGCAGACATCAACGATGACGGCTCACTGACCATTGCTCGCTACAGCAGCAACTGCTATGCCCGTCACTTTGAGATTACTCGCAGCAGTGGCGGTGGCGATACGCCAACACCCGATGTTGACAAGGCACTGCTGAAGGAGTACTTCGACTATACCGAGAATAGCGCTCTGGAAGGTCAGGGAGGCTGGGTGGTCTCTACGAAGGCTTCTGAGGCTACAGGCTCTTCGCCTATTGTTATCAGCAGAACTATTACCTACTCAGGCTATGACGGTTCAGCAACGGGCAAGGCCGCTCTGTTTGACGACGCTCAGCAGCAAACTACTGAAGGCAACAGCCGCAACTCTGTCGTGCCCTTCGTCAGCGCTAAGCCTGCTACAGACGACGTGTTCTATGCTGCCTTCTTAGGTGACTTTTCTAACACCGCAACCACTTCTGGCAAGGAAATCTTTTCATTCATTAAGCAGGGAGCGGCTGCAGGTGATGGAACGACTGCCCGTGGACGTGTATGGGTGAAGGTAACGTCAGAAGGAAACAAGTGCTTTGCCATCCGCAAGAACGGTCAGACTATCGAGACTTATTCGGCTGAAACTCCCAAGACCGATGCCGCCCTGCTCGTAGTGAAATATGTCAACAAGAGCACTGGTAGCTCTGGCGCTAACGACGAGTTCTATCTCTTCGTCAACCCCGATCCCACGAAGACCGAGGCCGAGAATGCTGCCGTAAAGATGGATGCCCTGGGCAACAACGCCGACGGTGGTGCCGACCTGCGCTATGTCAGTTTCCGTCAGACGAAACTGAATGCCGCATACGCCGGACTGCGTGTGGCAAAGACATGGGAGGATGCCGTGATGTATAATTCTGGTGGTGCTACTGCCATCAGTCGCGTTGAGGCTCGTCAGAAGGCTGCTAACGGTGAATTCTTCAACCTCTCTGGTCAGCGTGTTGCTCAGCCCACCAAGGGCCTGTATATCATCAACGGCAAAAAGGTCGTGGTTAAGTGAGAATAGAGCAAGAACTCGTTCTTGCTCTATCGAACGGAAACGAGCTCGAGTTGAAAACTCATAGTCGTGGTTAAGTGAGAAAACACTTCATACTGACACTACTGTGGACTGCCCTGTGCTGCACGACGGCACAGGCGCAGTCCTCAGTCTTTATCCGCGCTGACGAAACGGTGACGCACAAGTTGCCTTCGGCAGTGATCGACCTCACCAACTGGAAACTGAACATCCCCGTGGCGGGCAGCAACGGCTTCTCGAAGGAAATCATGCAGCCCGACCTAAACGGCTATGCCGATGACTATTTCCATGTCAATACGGCGGGCGACGCCGTCGTGTTCCGTGCTCATGCCAACGGCGTGACAACGAAGGGCTCTACCTATCCGCGCTCGGAACTGCGTGAGATGCAGAATAATGGTAAGGACAAAGCCAGCTGGAGTATTGCCAGCGGAGGTGGCACTCACACGATGATGATTACACAGGCCGTCACACATTTGCCTACACAAAAGCCGCACGTGGTGGTTGGTCAGATTCACGATGCCAACGATGACGTTATCGTCTTCAGGCTGGAGAACAAGAAACTCTTCATCGACCACAACGGCACGGCAGGTCCTGTGCTCACTAGTGACTATCATCTGGGCACCAAATTCACCGTGCAATTCGTAGCAGGTGGGGACGGCGTGCGCTGCTATTACAACGGAACGCTCATCGAGACTTATCCCTCGACGGCTGACGGCTGCTATTTCAAGGCGGGCATGTACACTCAATCGAAGACTACCGAGAAGGGCGGTCGTGAGGATAAGGACGATGCGAATGCGTATGGCGAGGTGGAAATCTACAACGTTATCGTGACGCACGACTACGCTCACGATCCGTCAGACGACAGCACATCTTGTCTCTTACCTCTTACCTCTCACTTATCACCTCTCACCTCCTACAACCTGCAAGGTATGCAGATGCATCAGACATCGAAGGGCATCGCCATCAAGAAAGGCTATAAAATACTGACACCATGAATAGAGTCATCATCTTCTGCAAAAACTGGACGCTTCCCGTAGCTATCGGCATCGGTACCGTTTGCTACTTCACTTTCTACTTTGTTCCCGAACTCGACGCTGCAGGCAGTGCGTTGCTGCCTGTGTTCAGCACGCTGTTTCCCTTTCTGGTATTCCTGTCGCTGCTGGTGACGTTCTGCAAGGTTGACTTCCAACAGATGCGCCTTCACCGCTGGCACGTCGGCGTGCTCGCTGCCCAGCTGTTGTTAGTCGCTGCCAATGTTGCCGTCATCTTTTGGGTGAAAGACTATTCTCTCACTTCTTACCTCTCACCACTCACATCTAAACACCTGTGGGAGGCGGTGCTGACCTGTACCATAGCACCTACTGCCGCTGCCGCACCCGTCGTGGCTGCCAAGTTAGGAGGCAACCTCAGCACCATTACCACCTACACGCTTATCTCTTCGTTGGCGTCGGCAGTGCTGATACCTGTTGTGTTCCCGCTGTTGGAACCCACTGCCGATGTCACTTTTCTCGCTGCCTTACTGATCATCCTACAGAAGGTCAGCATGGTACTGCTGTTGCCACTGATCTTAGGATGGCTCATGCAGCGCTATGCCAAGAGCGTTTGCCAGCGCTTGGCAGCAGCTCCCAATCTGGGATTTTACATCTGGGCCTTTACGCTGAGCATTATGACAGGCATCACACTGCGTAACATCATCCATAGCGAGGCCGGCGTGTTGCTGCTTGTTGGCATTGCCATCGTCACTTTTGTCATCAGCTTCGTACAGTTCGGCATCGGTCGTCTGGTTGGTCGCTGGTTGGTCGAGCGTGTCAACAGCGGACAGTCTATGTTTCAAAAGAATACCGCACTCTCCATCTGGGTGTCGTACATGTATCTGCATCCCGTCGCCTCTGTCGGTGCAGGCTGTTATGTCCTGTGGCAGAACATCATCAACAGTCTCGAACTATGGCTCTACCACAAGGAGAACGATAGTTCGAAGAATGTATAGAGAAAGATTTATTGTTATATGCTAAAGACGCGGCGGACGTTGGCGTTGGTGTGCTGGCAGATGTCGTCCTCGCTCACTCCATAGGCTTCTGCCAGGCGGGTGATGACGTGGCGGATGAAGGCTGGCTCGTTGCGCTGACCACGCAAGGGGACGGGAGCCATGTAGGGGGCGTCGGTCTCGAGAACGAGGCGTTCCAGGGGAACGCCGTCAGTGGTGGAGGCGAGGGTTGCGGGGAGGTTGCTCTTCTTGAAGGTGAGGACGCCGCCGATGCCCAGTACGAAGCGGTCGAAGTCGAGTAGCTGGCGGGCTTCGGTGGTATTACCGGTAAAGCAATGGAAGACGCCGCCCGGCAACTGGTCCTTATACTTCTTGAGTATCGCCACCAT
>AUXO015204037.1_pt1 | contig 25892 bp, 35 predicted proteins | sample 768731 | NCBI WGS metagenome assembly AUXO01 (sample SAMN02715735, study PRJNA202380) | gut metagenome | biome: sheep rumen | host: Ovis aries | place: New Zealand: Palmerston North | reverse complement strand
GCTTTGGGTATGTAAAAACAAGGCTGCCGAGAGACCCGGGGCAAGCGGGTGTCGCACAGGCTGAGTTTTATGTGAAACTGCTTGCCGGCAGTGGATTTGATGTCTCTGCACGGCCTGAAACAGGAGATAAGACACACCGGGCAACGCCAGTAGCCGCATTGTGGCAGCACGGTTTCATTGACATATCGGAAGGAGAATGGAATGATTCCTACTTTTCCCAGCTGGAGTCATTTCCAGATTCCAAGTTCAAGGATATGGTAGACGCCACATCATCAGCATTTGATGAAATGATGAACTTTGGAAGCTTTAACATTGACAGTCTGATTTGATAAAGCGGCCTGCTGCCGTTTTCGGGAAGGATTTTCATTATGAGCACTATCAGCAAGGCCGACCGCCTCCGCGAACTGAACGAATACCATCAGATTGCGGAAGAGTTCAGGGCTGACGGATATCTGAATATGCTGAACAAGGTCGGCACAAAGCAGGATAACGGGACCGCATGGGATTTTGTGTCAGGCGGCTATGTGCCGGATCAGAAATTAACAGACCTGTATGTAGAAAACGGACTGTTTGCGAAAATTATTGACCGCCCTGCAGAAGACGCCATTGCGAAAGGACTGGATCTGTCGGATTTCGGGGGCGACATAGCAAAAGAGATTCAAAAAAGGCTTTTAGGAATTGATTTCAGCGCCTGCATCGCGACTGCGGAAGCGTGGTCAAGGCTGTACGGCGGTGCGCTCATCGTCATGTTGATCAATGACGGCGGCGGCCTCGAAGAGCCTGTCAGATGGGAGGAAGTAAGGTCCATAGAAGAGTTGATTCCCTTTGAAAGGCCCTTGGTACAACCCGATTTTTACGCATACCCGTACGGCGGGAGCCAATGCCTGCATAGAAGGTACAGGGATCCGGAGTATTACGATGTTTACTCCGAGAGAGGAAGCTTTCGGGTACACTGTTCAAGATGCCTGACTTTTCGCAACGGAAGAATACCGGAATGGAGCAGACTTTCGATTTATAGAGGCTGGGGAATCCCAGCATACCTGAGGATCGCAAGAGCGCTTCGCGAGACGATCACCTCCCACGAAGATGGAACGAAGCTTCTTGATCGGTCAGTACTTGGTGTATACAAAATGAAAAACCTTTCACAGCTGCTATCTACGGATGAAGGGGAAGACAAGGTCATTCAAAGGCTTCAGGTTATCGATATGGCCAGAAATATTATCAATTCGATGGCAATTGATAATGACGGTGAGGACTATTCTTACATCAATGCTTCGATGGCCGGCGCAGCAGATATTATCGATCGTACCTGCAACATGCTTTCCGCTGTTACTGATATTCCGCAGACCATCCTTTTCGGTAAAGACCCGAGTGGTATGGATTCCACTGGGGATAACGACCGTGATAATTACTTCCAGCTGCTCAACCGGATTCAGACGAATTCATATAAAGGCGCGGCGGAAACGGTGGTCAAGCTGATTTTGAAGCAGATGATCGCAAAAGGCAGCATATCAGCAGATCAGATCCCGCCCTTTGATATTCGGTTCAATTCCAGTCGGCAGCTGTCGGATGAGGAACAGGCGAAGGTTGAAGAGACGAAAGCCGCCACAGAGCAGACAAAGGCGCAGACGGCGCAGATCTATGTTGACATGCAGGCACTGGATCCGTCTGAGGTAAGAAAAGGACTTGCGGACGCCAGCAGCTACAGTATTCAAGATCTGGTTGATGATGATTCACTGGAAATACCTGATGAAACGTTTGATCTGCATGAGCAGCAGGAAAAACGGCGGAAGATCAGTGGAGGAGAGAAGGAAGCCGGCCGTGATAAGGCATGGGTAAATGCCGAACAGGAAAACAATAAATATTCGGTTGCAAATTCAGGCAGCAGCGGTATGATGAGAGCAGACGGCGGCGGGAATCCATACCACGCTGCTAATGGGCAATTTGCATCGGCGGAGAACAGTGTCATTGCGACCGGGGTTAAAGCCGAGAAGATGCTTGCCGCTAAGATCCAAAGCGGCAATTTGTCAACAAAGCTTGACGTGGGCAAACAGAGTAAGCATGTCAAGGGAAGCGCCGCCTACAACAAGAGTGTTAAGAGTGGTATTTACCCGAGTTATACAACAAACACTAATCAAGAATTGCAGAAGATAATTAACAACTGCAATGGAACGGTGCTGGTACGAAAGAATGGCTCTATAGTAAGAATCGGGAAGGATTCTTCATTTAAAGGCGTTTGTGTAAATAGCACTACCGGAGCAGAAACGCCAACGACCAGGTTTACAATACATCACTCAAAAACAGGGGCTCATATAGTCCCTGCTCATCCGTAAAGGAGGGCCACAAGATGGAGCAAGAGTATTGGGGTAAATGGAATATATTTGAGGCATCATATTCTGACGAGACAAGGGTGAAGGTGGTATTTAAAGATGGCTCTGTATTTACCGGAATTCCAATTTATATGGAAGAACGGTCGGTGTCAGAGACTGGGAAAGAGGAACTTGGGCTTGCGGGCGAAAATGATATGTATTGCACGTTTTCGCTGGAAGACGTTGAGTCTGTAGAGGCAGCATGATGAGCAGCCAAAAAAAATCTACGATGCTGTGCAGACGGAGGCGCAACCTGGCGCCATCCAAAATTCCGTCATGAAGAGGATGAGAGACACTGCAAAGCGTGTCATAGATATAATCACATAATGCAGGCGCTGCCGGGTATATCCCGACGGCGCTTTTTCATTGGAGTTATTGCTTATGAATAAACAGGATTTGCCATACGGCGTAGGCGTTCTGGTCACAAAAGACGGGAAGTTCCTTTGTGGAATCCGAGCTGACAATGGACAGATCTGTGGCCCGGGCGGGCACATCGAAACAGGGGAGACGCCGGAACAGGCGGCAGTCCGGGAGACAAAAGAAGAGTTTGGGATCGTTCCAATAGATCTGATCCGAATCGGATGTTTGAAAAGCCCAGACGCCTTGTATCTTCCCACGATGGTGTTTCTTTGCAGCAGGTTTGAGGGAGAACCAAAGACTGACGGAAAAGAGATGGTCATGCCGCCGTCGTTTGAAGACATAAGAACACTTGACGAAAAGGAAGCCCTGCTGTATCCGGCTTTTGATGACTCACTGAACCTTCTGATCGACAGAATAATGGATGAGAAATAGGAAATTTGCGATCAGGAAGATGCGTTTAAAGATGCAGAAGTATTTCTATTCATCAGATGCGAAAAACAAAATATCCGCCGCTTTTTCAAAGGGGCCACAGGTCACGGGAAAGACGGAACCACGGTTTCCGGAGGCAGCAGAGCGCGAATACATCCGTGCGGTTAATCAGTACATGAAAGCGGTAAAAAGGATACTCGAATCAGAGATGCCGAATCTGAAAGCAGAGTACCAGAGTCAGCAGGACTTTAATACCGACAGTGTGTTTGATTTTAGCTCTTTTGTAACTGACTTTCTGCAGGAAATTACAGATAAGCTGAACGCTGCGGGGGCAGCAGGACAGCTTATCAAGTCATTGCGGAAGATCGGAATAATCACAAAAAAGCACGAAATATCCGAATGGCGCCGGCTCGTAAAAAAAACGCTTGGACTTGATCTCTCTGAAGATTACTACAATGGGGACTTTTACGAGTCGGAACTGGAAAAATGGGTGTCGGACAATGTGGACCTGATCAAGACCGTGCCGCAGTCCATGCTCGAAGATATGAAGGATATCATAGCAGAAGGTTATGACGATGGGCGGTCTGGTGCAGATATAGCGAAGCAAATACAGAAGCGCTATGAAATGAGCAAGTCGCACGCGCAGTTTATTGCACGGGACCAGATGGCAAAACTCAGTGCAGACATCACAAGAAAACAGCATGAAGATGCAGGCGTTACCAAATATGAATGGTCAACGTCCGGAGATTCGAGAGTCCGCCCGGGGCATGCTCTTTTGGAGGGAAAGATTTTCGAGTATGCGAATCCCCCAGAGATCATGGAGTGGAGGGAAAGCAAGAACGGCGGAAGATGGATCAGCACAGGCCGGCGCTGCAATCCCGGTCAGGATTACAACTGCAGGTGCGTTGCCCTGCCGGTTTTTGAAGAAGAAACGCTGAGCCTCCCATTGGAGGATAGCAAATAATGGGTATAGTAGATTATCAGCGGCAATGGTATGAAAGAAACGGCTGGCCATTAGATTTAAATGCCGCATATGCCGAGAATGCATTCAAGGGTGATGATTACGACATTTGCGAGGCACAGAGACAATACATAAGCCGCATAGATGGCGGCCCCGGGAGTGGAAATTGGGGGCATGCAGGAAGACCGGGATCTCGTGGCGGTTCCGGGGCAGGTGGCGGAAAACAATATCGTCTATCAACGAAAGAGGGCGGTTTTGTAGGGATTAACGGAGTGTACAAAGAGAATGAAAAGTGGAATGCCGGATCGGAGAGCAAGAAAAAGCTTGAAGATGTGAAGAAAAGAAATAAAGATAAGTTGCATCCGGATTCAATTGCCGGAGTTAACCGCGCCGCGGAAATGACGTTTGAAGAGGCCGATACGGGCAATGTTAATCCGTCCTATGGAACTGCAAAAGGGTATGATACTAATTGCCAGACTTGTGTCGGAGTGTTTGAGGCACGGCAGAGGGGCTATGATGTCGAGGCCACGCCAAATACAGAGGGTTCGTTAAACGAAAAACTTTCTCACGATCAGGGGCTGATGTGGATTGATCCAAAAACCGGGGAACACTGCAAGCCGCAGAGAATGGATGACACGGTAACCACACCCAAAAGATGTTTAGCGGCGCTGGAAAATATCGTTAAGCGGGGCGAGAGATATACATTCGGATTTGCATGGAAGGGCCGGGAAAGATGCGGGCACATCATTAACCTTGACAGAGCAAATGACGGCCAGCTTCGACTAAAAGACAATCAGCGCGGAAGAGGTGAAAAAAGCGAGTGGATCGGGACAAACGAGGTGCTGGAGTATTTAGGGCGGATAAGATATACTATGGTCATAAAGATTGCGCATGGTGTGAAGATTAACGTCGGGCCAAGAATTTTAAGAATTGATGATAAAATGTTTGATCCGGATATGAGCAACGCCATTTTTAAGCCGAGGAGTGCAAAATGAACGAAAAAATCACGCAATTTGCAACAGAGAACGGTTATTCCGGAGCTGAGTTTCTGAAAACTTGGAACGGATATAATGTGTATGAGCCAATGTTTGACGACGTTGAGCCGGGGGAGTTTGTTAGCGTTGGGCTTCCGCTTGTTATTTTAGAAAAAGATGGCAAGATTCGGATGTCAACGCCAGAGGAATGCTTGCAGATTTAGCGGAACGTTTTAACCGCATTGGACAATATTAACACGGGAAGCGCCCTTCAAGGGCGCTTTTTTGATGCAAAAAAAAAATAAAAAGGAGGGGCAGGATGGTGATTAAAAACCTGCAGAGGACAGACAATATCCGGATTGATACAAATGACCAGACCTATTTTACAAAAGAGGGATATCTGATCGATCATCCGATCGTAACGAGGGTTGGCATATTCAAATATCGCAACCCCGATGGCACGGTCCGGAAAGAGTTCCGTCCGCCGGAAGAGGTATTCAACGCGGATTCACTGGAGTCTTACACGGGAAAACCTGTGATCATCACGCATGACGCCGGCGTGGTTAATAAAGACAACGTGGCGGACGAGGAGATCGGTACAATCTTGGAACCCGGATACAGGGATGGTGATAACGTTCGCGCTAAGATCGTTATTCACGACACAGACGCGATGAAGGAAAGCGGTCTTAAGGAACTGTCTCTTGGCTATAATCTCGACCTCGATGAAACCGAGGGCGAATATAACGGAGAGCACTATGACTGCATTCAGCGGAATATCCGCATCAATCACTTAGCTTTAGTCGCCGAGGCAAGGGCAGGGGAGTCATCCCGGCTCAACATCGACGGTAAAGACATAACAGCAGGCAGCACAATAAACAATAGAGGAGGACGCGCGATGCGACACAACTACAGACGCGACGGCGAGCCAATGAATCCCGAGGATTTCGAAAAGGGTATCAAAGGCTTGCAGGAGCAGGAAAACGAGAAGGAAGCCATGACGGCAAAGGCTGCTGATGGCGGACTCGTTGAAGAGGGCACAGAAGACGACGAGAAGGCAATGGCCCCGGAAGAAAAGATCAAAATGGTCAGAGACCGCAGGGACTGCCGGAAGGATGAAGATGATCCTGAAACGCTTGAAGAGGCCAAGAAGCAGCTGGAAGACAGAAGCAAGGACATTGATATCCTGCTTGATTCCATTGATGAGCTGCAGGCTCTGAATGATCTCCAGAAAGAGGAAAAGAAAGAGCCGGAAGCAGAGGAACCCGAAGAGGATGAAAACAATCTGACAACGGATTCCATTGATCAGCGGATCAGAAAGAGAGTAGAACTTCTTAGGACCGCGGATCGTCTTCATCTTGACGGTGTTGACGGGCTTTCGAATTTCGAGATCAAGAAAAAGATTATCCGTGCGGTTAACCCTTCCGTAAGGCTGGACGGCAAGTCCAAGGGGTATATCAACTATGCGTATCAGTATGCAGTTGATAATATGACCGCGAGAAAGGACGTGGAATACCAGCGGCAGCAGATGTCCGGAAAAATCCGCAAGGATTCTGCTGATTGCAGGGCAACGAGCGCTATGGCAGCGCGTGAGCGCATGATTGCGAGAGAAGGAGGTAAGAACTAATGGCAGCACAGACTACTTACGGCTATACAACCCCGTCCGGCGTTCCCGGCGGTCTGCTTGACATTAATCCGTACATGACAGTTTCCAGACTGGTTGAAGATGCTACATCCGTAAAGTTTGGTATTGGTGTTGTAAAGGGAACAGGAAGCCAGCAGGTAAAGGTTGGTACCGGCACATTTGTCGGCGTTATCGTAGAGCGGGCGCATGAGCTCGACAAGAATAATGCAGTTGTTATTGAAAAGGGGGAAGCTTTTACAGTCCTGACGAAAGGCGGGATTTTTGCAAGAGTAGCGGATGACGCATCGGTTGCGTATGGCGACAAGCTGTACATCAACGCTGATGGAACATTTGCAAAGTCCGGCACGACAGAAGTAAACGGAATTTTCCTTGGTGCGGCAGAAAATGGAATCGCACCGATCCAGCTTTATTGATAAGGAGGGTCAGATAGAATGGCTATGAATTATGACGTCAAGGACGCAAATGCGATCCTGAAATCCAACATCCCGGATGGCCTTGTCAGCGAGAATCTCCGCTTTGATTCCGCGGAAGACGCATCCGTTTTCTTTGCCCGGGAACTCGATTATGTCAAGGCGAAGTCCTACGACAAGCAGTATCCGCAGTTCACGGCGGAGCAGAATTTCCCCATTTCCCACGAGGTAAATGAGGGGGCTGACACAGTGACATATTACAGCTATGAGAAAACCGGATTCGCAAAGATCATCAGCAATTACGCGCTGGATCTTCCGAGGGCGGACGTGAAGGGGCATGCGTCTACAGCAATGGTGAAATCCATCGGCGCGTCCTATGGCTATTCCATGCAGGACATGAGGGCATCCCGAATGGCGGGCAAATCTCTGGACGCCAGACGCGCGGAATCCGCAAGATATCAGATTGCCAAGACGTCCAATGAGATTGCGTGGGCTGGAAATAAGGAAGCGGGCCTGATGGGCGTAATTTCTAAGGATAACAATGTTCCGGTATACACGATTCCGAAAGGAGCTTCTCAGAAGACTGGATGGGCAGATAAGACACCGGACGAAATCATTGCGGATATCACCGGGATGCTCGCCTTCATGTCTGATACCACCATGGGCGTTGAAATCCCGGATACGCTGATGATCCCTCCCGCGGTATGGATCTCCATGACCAAGAAGAGACTGGATGGAACAGCATCATCTGTTTTGAAGTATGTGCAGGACAACTTCCCTGAAATCACGTTCAAGCAGGCTCCTGAGCTGGATGCGAAATCGACAGGAACAAATCCGTATGGGCTGAATGTCGCATTCCTTTTCAAAAACGATCCTGACAAGTTTACTGTCGAGATCCCTCTTCCGTACTATCAGTACACAGCGCAGCCCAAGGGACTTGAGATTGAGATCCCCTGTGAGGAACGTACTGCGGGCGCAATAATCTATTATCCGATGTCCATGCTGATTGCAACGGGCGTCTGAGAAAGGACTTGACTATGTTTGTAGCAAAGAATATTTCCAGCAAAGTCATTGGGATACCGGTTGAGGGTGGGGTGGCCACCCTCTTTCCGGAGGCTTCTGCAAATGTTGATGACAGCCTCCTTGAACAGATGGAAAATCTTGAAAAAATCGGGCTGATCAGGATTGGCAAAGTGGAAGAACCGGTTGATCAGACCGATGTTAAAAAGGTAAGAAACAGGGCAAAATGAGCCGGGAGGTAGGCTATGGATGATAAGCGCAGGGCCGAAGCGCTCAAAATCTTCCGGATTGTAGCCACAGAATTCGCGGCAATTCCGGATGATGATCAGGCGGATACCGACGTGATTGGGATTAACACATATCTGGATCTGTTTTCTGACCAGATCTCCGAGAAGAGATTTGGAAAGGCGTATACAAAGGCACTTGCATATCTGACGGCACACAAGCTGAAGATGATGGATAAGGGCAAGGATGATGGTTTTGGGCCCGTGGGAGCCGCTCTCCGCGTTTCTTCTGCATCGGAGGGTGAGACTTCTGTTTCATTTGGAAATGCGGTTTCTACCGCAGACGCCGAGTCTGAGTATGGTCTTACGATTTATGGCATTGAGTTCCTGACACTGAAGCGGAATGCAATCATCCCGATTGTTTCTGCAGGGGAACCGATTCCTGGATATTGAGGTGATTGACAATGTTTGGCGGGAAAGAAACGGCTGCCGGTGCAGCACTGAAAAGAAACCTTGAAGAGCTTGCGGCACTTCAGGTCAATGTTGGCTTTAATGACAATTCTAAGACGTATAAAGTCAAGGCGAAGGGCAAGCAAAATAAGGTTGATGGCGTATCGGTGGCGCAGGTAGCTGCATGGAACGAGTTCGGTACAGAGCATTCTCCGTCCAGACCTTTTATGCGGCAGACGCTCAAAGACCAGCGCGAAGAGATTACAAAGTTTGCGCGGGATCGGGCGAAAGGTGTTGTGACTGGATCCATGAGCGCACAGATGGCACTGAATGGCATCGGATCATATGTGAAGGGAAGAATGCAGGCAGAGATCCGAGATGGCGAATTTGAGCCAAATGCGCCGTCTACAGTGGCACATAAGGGATCGAGTAAGCCCCTGATCGATACCGGCCGTATGAGACAGAGCATTGTTTACGTGATCACGTCAAAGGAGGGATGATGGGTTTACCGCTTTGGAAAAAGAAAAGGCTGATCAGACGATGCACAGGAACCGTAGAGGTGGACGGATACAACGTGCCGGCTTTCGAGGATTTTTACATGCTTGCGGATGTGCAGACAACGGATAATTCTGTTTCGACCGGACCAGATGGTGACATTGGACTGCAGAAGATAAAGGTATTCACAGACTGTGAGATGGAAATTGCATCAGAGAATGGAAACCTTGGAGACCGGATCTGGTTTCAGGGGAAGTGGTTCGAGTGCAGATCGTCCAGACTGAGCGAGAACACTTTTTTGAAGCATTGGACAAGCGCGTTTGTGGAATGCACGAATGCTGATGTTCCGCCTGTCAAGGCTCGAGTCGAAGGAGAAAAGCTTGTTATTGAGGCACCCAAAGACCTGATATATGCGGACGGAACGAAAATCGTCTTCAGTAAAAAGTCGGGGGCATATGTGAACGGGAGCACGCTTTCCATTGGTGATGATAAATGAAAATTGAAGATGCACAGCACAAGCTGAGAGAAATGGTGACCCTTTATTTCGGCAAGGGCCACGTTTTTTATGCCGGAACAAAAATGGCAAAGCTTCCGGAGCCGTATGTGACGCTCCAGTTCACCGGAATGACCAGACAGACCCATGAGAACATCGTGATGGATGATGACGGCTGCTGCGTGGCATACAGAGACATCGTTCTGAGCGTTGATCTGAATCTATACACGAAGGGAAGAAGCATCGGAGGAAGCGCGATTGTCTGCGAGAATACCTCACTGAGCGACCTGACGGACTTCCTGGACTATCTGGATTCGGAAGAAGGACAGGGATATCAGATGGAGCATGGAATTGCGATCACCGTTACATCTGATCCAAGAGACCTGTCTGCGCTGATCCGTGAAGCACAGTACCAGTACAGGGCCATGGTAGGGCTTTCTGCGCGCATAACGGACACAGCCTATGGAGATTATGGCCAGAACGGTAAAACGCTTCCTAACGCAAGCGGGGGCGGTAATAAGGACATGTACACAGATCCCTACACGATTGAGTCCGTGCATATAACAGATGCGGGATCTGAATGATAAAAAGGAGGAATGATATGAGCAACATTGACAGCATTGTAAATGTGCAGATTTCGATTGAAGCGCCAATGAATCCAAGCGCGTCTTTTTCTGCACTTCTGCTTGTCGTGCCGAAGGCTGAAAATGCCGGAAGCGTAACAATCCCGACTGTCGCAGAGATCTCCAGTGCATCAGATCTTGCGGACTACGGATACACGGAAGGATCTGAGGCATATAAGGCTGCACTTATTGCCTTTGCGCAGGACCCAAGGCCGGAGAAGGTCTATGTGACAGTGCGGCAGGCCGGTGACAGCGATGCCACAAATGAGCCGATTGCAACAACTCTGGAGAGGGCAACTTCTGAAACCGGATGGTACGGATTTGCTCTTGCGGGGTTTTCTGAAGGAACGGACATAAAGGCGGCAGCGACATGGGCTGAGTCCAACAACAAGCTATTTGGTTTTAACTGGACGGGCTCAGAGATTCCGGTGGACATTACATCCTACAATCGCACTTTCGCCATGTATTACACAGGCAAGGAAGAGAATACGGATGCCAAATACAGCGCTCTTGCTCTGATGGCAAAGTGCTTTGGGTATGACCCTGGATCTGAGACATGGGCGCTGAAGACCCTGGCGGGAATTCCTGTTTCCGACCTGACCAATGCAAAGGTATCTGAGCTGGAGAAGATCCCTTCCGGATACTACAGAACCATCGCAAACAGGGACATCACGCAGGATGGAAAAGTTGGTTCCGGTGAGTGGATTGATATCATTCGTTTCCGCGACTGGCTGATTTCCGAGATCCAGAGCAATGTCTTTTCGTATCTCGCGTCCAATCAGAAGGTTCCCTACACCAACAAGGGAATTGCAGGCGTGCAGAACCGAATCGAGGAAGTTCTTCTGACTGCGCAGAGAACCGGCGGCATTGATGCTGACAGCACGGATGAAAACGGAAATATCACCAAGGGGTTCGAGGTCACGGTACCGACCTCTTCCAGTATTTCTGCAACGGAGAAGAAGTCCAGAAAGCTTCGGAATGTAAAGTTTACCGCGAAGCTTGCCGGAGCAATCCATGCGACCTACATCAAGGGAACACTGACCTACTAAGGAGGTTGAATTATGGCAGCACCTTATACATATAACCCAAAGCAGTGCATTATTGCGCTGGGGAACCACGTTGTTTCCGGATATGCGGATGACTCTTTTATCAAGATTGATGCCGACGGAGATGACGTATCCAAGAAGACCGGATGTGACGGAGAGGTCAATCGTGCAATCTCCGTCGATGATGGATATACCATCACGCTTGCTCTTCTGCAGAATTCCCCTACCAATGCGTTCCTCGAAGCCATGCGGAAGAAAGACAAGGAAGACGGATCCGGTCATTTCCCGATTCTCATCAAGGACCTGATGGGCAAGGAAAAGTTTTCTTCTGATTTTTGCTGGGTGCAGAAAATGGGAACATGGGGAAGAGGAAAAGAGACAACTAACCGCGAATGGACGCTCTCTGTGGCAGAGGCAAAGTTCGAGAACGAGTAAAGCTATAGCAGAGAGGAGCAGATATGCTGAAGTCTATCACGCCTACAACGGTGACATATGACGGTATTGATTTTGCAATCTTTCCTTTTCCAGCGATGACAGCGGCAATGATTTCCGGCGATTTGGCTCAGTTTGTTGGGCCAATCATTGCCGGAGTCATCCCAATTATCGGAGAAGGAAATAGCGCAGAAGAGATCGGAGAGAATTCCGTTGACAGGATGCTGTCTATGTCAAACGCGGAGCTTCTTCCGTGTTTGAACGCTGCATTATCAACCATTAACGGAGAGAATGTACAGAAAATCCTCACGGAGCTCCTGGTCAAGCATGGAAATATAAATTGCGAATATAGCGACGAAGTAACTGGCGTTCGCAAGCAGGAAAAGCTTACCAGAAGTCTTCTGGATGAGCTTTTTATCGGAAGACTCGACAGCATGCTGATGCTTGCGCTAGATGTGGTTAAGCTGAATTTTGCGGATTTTTTTACTGGAATTCTGAGCCAATATGGGAGCCGACGGGCCGCATCGAAGAGCCCGATCTCGAACAATATGGGAGATTCCGAGGAGACTGTTTCTATCCTTTAGAGCTCAGGATGTATCAGCTCATCCAAAACGGCTATGCAAGTATGCAGGAGCTGAAGGAATACTATACGCTGAGCGAGGCGTTGAAGCTGTACGCTCTCATGTCCATGAGACAGGACATTGAAGCAATTGACGCAACGAAGTTCAGAGAAAGGAGTGAACGCCATTGAGTGAAAACATAATCGAGAAGCTGATGATAGCTGTCGGCTTCCAGACAGATGAAGCGTCCAAGCAGAAAGTTGCATCAGAAGCAAGCGCCCTAAAGGGAATGCTGAAAAAGGCTCTTGGCGCAGTAGGGGTCACCCTGTCAATTGCCGGAGTTGCGAATTTTGCCAGAGATGCCGTGAATGCAGCGTCCACCGTGGAGCAGATGGAAGAGAAGTTCCACGCAGTATTCCTTGACCTGAGCGATGAAGCGGATCAGTGGGCCGGGAATCTTGCTAAGTCCATCGGGCGATCTAAGAATTCGATTAAGACATACCTTGCTGATCAGCAAAACCTTCTTGTTGGCTTTGGAATGGCAAGAGACCAGGCCGCCAGCATGTCAGAGGAAATGGTATCTGCGGCTATCAATATTGCATCGTTCAACAACATTGGCGACGATGATGCAGTCAATGCGTTATCGAAAGCCATGATGGGAGAAACCGAGTCTGCAAAAAGACTTGGAGCGGTCCTGAATGATAATACCATTGCAATGGCAATGGAAGATCTTGGTTATAAGAAGAAATTTAAGGATCTGGACGAAGCAACGAAGATGCAAGTCAGATACCATTCTATCGTCATGCAGTCGCCGGATGCATTTCGCGAAGAAAACGGTGTAATCGGCGATGCAGCCCTGTCTATGGGAACATATGAGTCCAAGGCACGGAATCTGTCAGCAATCCAGAAGGATATCAAGGAGAATATCGGTTCTGCGCTGCTACCACTTTATTACACGTTCAATTCATATCTGGCACGGGGCGCAGACAAAATCAGAATTCTGACAGAGAGAATGATGGATTCTGCAACAAATGGAGGAAAGCTTGCCAAGGTCTACGACCTGATCAACAAGGGACTTGAGAAAGGATGGGATCTTCTTCGAAGGGTCTACGATGCAGGGAATCGTGCCGTAGATATGGTCGGAGGATATGAGAACGCTTTAAAGCTTCTGTCTGTCGCCATTGGGACAATCGTAGGATATGGCCTGATTGGAAAAGTTGGAGGCCTGATTTCGAAAATAAGTAGCCTGTCAACGGTGCTCGGGGGAGTCAATTTGAAACTTGCCGGAATGGTGCTTCTGGTCACGGCGGTTTTCCTTATCTTTGACGATCTCGTAGCGTTCATGCAGGGCAGAGATTCGCTTCTCGGAGATATCATTGATGGTACCGGAGGTGATCAGAAGAAGGTCAGAGATACACTGAACGGAATCAAGGATTCTGTGGAAGGATTCTTTGGTAAGGTCAAGGAAAAGTTTGCTGATTTTGGTGATGTTATCAGAGATGCTGCGGACGGCCTTGCAGAGCTCTTCGGAGAAAAAGATGCTGGAGATATGCTTCTGAATACCCTGACAGGAATCAAAGAAGCATTCAAAACGATTGCCGGGCTTGCGGAGACTGCCGCAGGATTTATTGCTTTCATTACCGGCGCGGATGATGCTCTGTCCGGAGAAAAGAATGTAGCAACGTCAAAAGGGACGGAGCGCATGTCCAATGCGGATGCTAAGGAGTATAAGCAGCTTATCCACAATATCAAGGGTACAAAGGGGCAGGAGAGAGACCAAATCCAAAGTCAGATTGACGCTCTTGAAACAAAGTATCAGGGAACTGATACAACAACCGCAGGACAGAAGATGATGTCGAACGGGTACAACCGTACATGGAATTCCGTTGACCGGGTATTTGGAAATGGTGAGCATCAATCCAATTCGACATTCAGTGACAAGATGGATGAGTCCTGGAATTTGTTCAAGCATTTCATTGATGACAGCACAATGAATATATTCCATGATGAGCTGTTCCCCCCTATTTCTGAGGCATCGGAAGACACCAAAAATGCCAATAAGGATACCAGAAACAGCATATTCAAAGCGCAGGACGGGATGCTGTCTGCGACACAAAGCGCCATGATGAAAATTGTGGATATCGTGTCAGGAGCAATGGCTGGGCTGTCAAACATTGATTTTTCCGGTCTGAATGCGGCAGGATATGCACTTTCCGGAGTAGGAGCCAACATGCCGGTTCGGAGTGCTGCCGGAAAGGGCGGAGCGACTATTTATCAGACAAACAGCTTCAGCAATTCGTTCTATGGCGATACGAGAGACAACCAGGTTGCTGCAAGCAAACAACTTACGAAGGATTCGAGGGACGCAACCGCAAAGATGTCCGGAGGATTGGCGGCAGGGAGGTAAAGTATGAAAGCAAGAGAGCCTGTCAGCATTAATGGGGCAGAGTTTGATGCGGTAATTGAAAGACAGGAACAAATGTCTGCAACTGTACCCAAGTATCCGACGGAGAACGGCGTGAGTATCAGTGACAACGTGGCCTTGGATGCCATGGAGCTCACAATGACGCTTTATCTCACCGCCACACCTATCACATGGGCAAGTAGACACGGGACCGGTGAAGAGCATATCGACGCGACCTGTGAGAAGCTTAGAAAGCAGTATGCGTCCAGAGAACCGCTTGAGGTGGTCACGAGCAACCGGACCTATTCAAGCATGGTTATAAATCAGATGCAGTTCAAGAAGTCAGAGGACATCGGGATGGCAATGGAAATCCCGATCACTCTTACGCAGGTCACTACGACATCCTCGGAAAAGGTCGATATTCCTGCGGGACTTGGGAAGGGCGGCGCTACAAAGAAGGATACCGGAAGAACCGGAACAGGTAGCGCATCCGTCACAAAATCATCCGGGAGCAGCAGTTCTAGATCTTCTGGATCATCAAGTTCTGGTTCTGGAAGCTCTGGTTCAGGAAACTCTGCTTCTTCAATCATGCACGCTGTTGGTAATGTTGCCAGTAAAGCACTAGGCTATAAAAATACTAAAGATATGATCACCTCGGTTGCGTCTGGAAAGGCCAACATAAGATATGGAGGATAGCCGATGTTCGAAATATTTGTTCCGGATGAGCATGACAGCATGAGCAGCATCACGCTTGGAGAGATGGAATACTATCTTCGATTCACCTACAACAGTCGGTTTGATTTCTGGTCAGTTGGAATCTATGACAGCATGAAAGAACCGATCATCCCGATGACGAAGATTGTTCCATACTTTGATCTGTTTTCAGTCTACAGCGGTACGGATATTCCGTCTGGATCCCTTTTCTGCGATTGCAAGAAAGATACGGTAGGAGAGTCGGACTTTCGCAATAAAACGGCTCATATGGTCTATGTAGAGGCGGGGGAGCTGTAAATGAAACAATGGATAAGAGAATACCGATTTGTTGCCGGGCCAAAAGGTAAGGAAGGCTTCAAAATTGAGAGTGCAGGGGTTTCAAGACCTCTGCATATTTCGTTTAAACTGGAAAAAGCGGACACGCAGGCAAGTAACACCGGCACGATCACGCTGAGCAACCTGAGCGATGAGCATAAGGCGATACTCAACGAGAAGGATTGTTACGTGGAGCTTTCCGCAGGATACGAGAGCGGGATGGGAATGATTTTCTGCGGAACTGTTTCCACCACGTCCGAGACGCTTTCCAATGCAGACCGAGATCTGGAAATTGATGTGGTTGATGGTTTTGCGAATACAGATTTGGTGGGGTGGCTCTCCATGAACGGAGTGGTTACGTGCTCCGAAGTACTGGACAAGATAGTCAAGAAGATGGAGATTGACTCGGCGATTATCACAGATAAGGCCAAAGAAAAGTTGGAATCTGCAAAATATGATAATGGTTATTGCTATGTAGGTAAGTTTCGGGCAGCATTGCAGGCAGTTTTACGCAAGGCAGGGCTTACATTTTCAATTCAGAACGGGATCCTGCAGGTCTATGAGTCCGGGGAAGCAATTGTTCCGAAGGCTTATCAGTTATCCGCAGAATCTGGTCTTATCAGTATTCCCAAGAAGATCACGATCAGTGACAGCAATGTGAACAGCGGGAAGTCAAAATCCACCTCGGAGTCCAAGAAGGAAGGAACTGCCAGTACGGCAGATAAGGGAATTCCTGGGTACGAGGTCAGCTATCTACTGAATCCTGCAATTGGTGTCAATGACCTGATTTCATTAAAGAGCAAGACGGTGAGCGGATATTTCCGGGTACATAAGCTGTCTATGGACGGAGATAACTACGGCGGCGACTGGAAATGTACCGCGCAGCTTATAGAGGTGAAGAAATGATACAGGAGCTTGTAGAGCAGATTGAAAATACGATCAAGGATGTTATGAATTCCAGTCTGCATACTTCGATGCCGGCCAAAATCGTCAACATTGATGAGAAGAAGGGCCTTGTCGATCTGCAGCCGCTTGGATCGTACTACGTAAATGGCGTTGAGCTTGAGTATCCGATTGTTCCGGCTGTTCCGCTGGTGCTGAATGCCGGCAAGGAGTACGCTTGCGTATCACCAATCAAAAAGGGCGATACCGTCATGATGACCTGCGCAGAGCAGTCTATGTCTTCGTGGCTCACAGATACGTCCAATGACCAGATGGACGAAAGGTTCGAGTTGCAGAACGCTATGGCTGTTCCTGGGCTCCAGAAGGGTACTGTGGAAGCTCAGGCTGAGGCCAATGAGGATGATGCTATCGTAGTCAAGAATAGCAATGCGAAGGTCAAAATCTGGAAGGACAAGATTGAAGTTACGTCCGGATGCAAGATTGTGATCGAAGAGGATTCTGTAACGATTCACGGAAATCTGCATGTCAACGGAGACATTACATGTACTGGAAGCTTCCCGAGAGGAGGTGACGGATCTTGAATGACCTACAGATGACAAAAAACGGGGATCTAGCGATCTTTGGCTTTGATGTGCATACCACCGACAGCATTGAGCAGGCAATACTGATCAAGCTCCGGTGGTTTTTTGCTGAGTGGGTTTACAACCGGTCCTACGGGGTCAAGTGGTTCGAGAAAGTCCTGATTAAGAATCCAAGCAAGCTGATCGTAAGAAGAATGCTGGAAGACGCTATTCTGTCGGTCGATGGTGTGATATCGGTGCAGAACATGACACTATCCATCCATAGCAAGCAGAGAGTGGCGCGGATCTCTTTTAAGGCGATCACCAATCAGGGAAAGATCGACATGATGGAGTTTGTGCCTCTCGGAGCAACGGAGGAAGACTTCGATGTCGAAGTACAAGGGAAGAGGCTTGTACTGAAGATGGCAAGCCCGCTTTGCTACGTCAAAGGAACGACACTTGTATTTACGGCGTATGCTCCGGTTTCCGCAGATGGAACGAAACTACTTGTAGGAGGTATACATGGGAAAAATTGACACGATAGAGCTTCAGATTGACGGCGTAAAAACAGAGTTTTTGATCATGGACAAAGAGACGGCACTGGCCCTCTCAGATGCGGTTTCCAAGCTTAGGGATCTCGTTGATATCAATACAAAGCAGGGTGAAAGCATTAAAGCTATTCAGGAAGCGATCGATAAGATCAACCAAAAAGATGCAGAAACAGATAAAACGCTGAAAAGCCATGATGAAAGGATAACTGCAGCGAATGGAACCGCTGATTCTGCCGTAAGCAAGTTCAATGCGATCTCCAAAGTTGTTGGCGATAATACTCAAAAAATTGCGGATGAAGCGCAGCGCGCAAAAGATGTAGAAGGCCATTTGGATCAGCTTGCGACAACCACGAAAGACAACCTTGTCGCTGCAATTAACTGGGTGCTGACCAAAGCCGATAAAGGTTTGGAAAACGTCGGAACGCTTACTGAGCTGACAACCGTTGAGAAGACAGATCTGGTTAAGGCTGTAAACGAGGTGGTTAGGGATCTGGCTTCTACAGACAGGAAAACTGATCAAAACAAGAATGATCTTGGAAACGTTGCGTTTTCTGTGACAAAAGAGGGATTGCTGCATATAGAAAAGAAGGAGGCATAAATGGCAGGTATTGATGTAATTTCCGACACAACGGGTAAGGATATGGTGGAGCAGTTGAAGCGGCAGAACACGCTTCTGTCCGTTATCTCCGGTGCATCGCAGAAGGATTTTATCCAGTCATGGGACGCAGTTGCACAGGCGGTAGCCGGAGGGTACGGTCCATCGCTTTTCTCCATTGGCTCCACTTTCACAGAGCCGTGGAAGGATACAGCAAACAACAACACTTCCTACGACAATCCGTGGAGAGTCAACCATTTCTCGGATGTGGAGCTTCAGGATGGCACTACGGTGCCGGGGATGTGGCTCCAGAATGTGTACGCACATCCATTTGGGGTGCAGTTTTCACACAGTAGAGCTTTTTATGCATGTCCGGACGGCCTTGCAGCAGGAACGTACAACGTCGGTTTTGATGCGAATTGGGGAACAAATATCGTAAAGGGTAAGATTTATCAGTTCACGCTCATGAAGGCAGTTGAAAAAGGTGGAAGACTTGCTGGATTTTACAGAATTCCGGACACGAAGCCTGACGAATGGAAAGTTTATGCCTACGGTGCAGATGGAAAGACACTGAATGAAACAGCGTCCGTCACAGAAGGCACGGAAGGGACGGCCCTTGGCATGATGCAGGCTACAACTAGAAGCGGAAACTTGAACTGTTTCCAAGAGGCCGGATACGGATGGAACCGCTGGAGCACGTCGGCACTGCGACAGTATCTCAACTCCAGCCGGCCGAAAGGCGAGTGGTGGACTCAACAGGATCAGTGGGACATTGCGCCGGATGAGCTTGCTACCAAAGACGGGTATCTTTGCGGTATGGATCAGGAGATGCTGAATAACATCCTGCCGATCAAAACCATTACATACAGCAACGCCGTAAACGGTGCAGGAGCCGATGACTTCGATACCACATATGACAAAGTGAACCTGATTTCCTTGGAACAGATGTACATCAATCCCCAGCACGCAGGCGAAGGTGAGGCACATGAGTACTGGAAGCGAGTGAACGGGACGGCTACGAAATGGCAGCAGTGGAATACCTATCCGATATTAAAGCACTATGCCGTTGAGAATCACTCTTCAGCTCAGTATGTCCGGTTGCGCTCAGCGCATCGTGGCGACGCGATTAGCCCGTGGCACGTCGTCTCCAGCGGCACCGTCAACAACGGCGGCGGCGCGAGCTGGAGCGATCGCTTCTCTCCGCTTGTGGTAATCGGGAAATCCAAGTAATCGACGGCACCCACGGATGCCGTCGGAAGGAGAATGGAATGGCAGTAAATGTAGGACAAAGACATGTGCCGGATACACCCGGTACGAAGTCTTTATACGCAATCGACAAAGCACGGGATCTTGCCGTCCATACGATCAAGATTTGCAAGAATGAAAATATCTTTCTCCCCGAGCACAAGGGAGCAGTAACGGAAGATCTTATCAAGACAGCAAAAGATATTTTCTGTGACGCATGGGCGGCGAACAACGTGAAAGTCGATAATTCCCCGGAAAAATGGAAACAGAGAAAATATCTTCAGGAACGATCAGCGGCAGGATGCAATCGCATGCTTGCGATGGTTGGCCTTGCGAAAACTCTTTTCCATCTTAGAGGGAAGAAAGTACAGTATTGGTCACAACTTGTCGTAGATACGAGAGGTCTTCTCCGCAAATGGCAGGAGGCGGACACAAAGAGATACGGCAATTTATAAAGTGTGACAGGGATGTAAGTTGAAGCTCAGAATGTCCGGTTGCGCTCAGCGAATCGTGGCGACGCGAATAACACGTGGAACGTCAACTCCAGCGGCAACGTCAACAACAACAACGCGAGCTGGAGCAATCGCTTCTCTCCGATTGTGCAGTGACGGGCGAACAAGCTCTCACGCAGTGAGAGTCGCCCAGATAACAGACCACAAGGAACTGAAGTCCCTGCCGAAAGGCGAACAACAACGTGGCGATGCGGCAGACCTAAAGGCCTGTAGCTGCTGATCCGGAAATCGGGGACACGCCACATTAAAAAATATGAAAACAAAAGAAGAAATCATAGATCCGGATGCGCTCTGGGATTCCATGGTGAAGTGCAGGAAAGACGTTTCATGGAAACCTTCCGTAAAGCATTTTGCATTGAACGGAGTAGAAGAAACACTGCGAATGAGCGTGGCTCTGCAGAATGGCAAATGGAAAAACGGGGCGCCGAAGCCCATCATGATCATGTATCCGAAGAAACGAGAAGGGTTATCAATACCTTTTCGCGACCGCGTTTATCAGAGAGCTATCAATGACCTTGTGCTGTATCCGGAAATCACCAGACACTTTATTCTGGATAACTGCGCGTGCCAGAAAGGAAAGGGACCAGATTTTGCACGAAAAAGGATGAAACAGCATCTATGGAACTTCTATTGCCACCACGGACTTGATGGATGGGTGGTACAGACTGATATCCACGGATACTATCCGAACATGAAGCATGATCGGGTAAAAGAGCACTTCAGAAAATATCTCAATGACGACATCTATCAGATGGTATGTGATGTACTGGATACCCAGTATACCGGAAGCACAGGATATAATCCCGGGTCTCAAATGGTACAAATTGCCGGTATCTCCCTCCTCGACCCAATGGACCACTACATGAAGGAACGAATGCATGCAAGGCATTACATCCGGTATATGGACGATACATGGCTGCTGACACATGACAGAGATCATGCTGAGGAGTGCCTTATGGCGTTGAGAAGTCACATTGAAGGGCTCGGGTTCACCCTTAACGAGAAGAAAACGCACATCACGCCACTTCCGGATGAATTTGAGTTTCTTGGGTTCCGATATCAAATGACGGAGACCGGGAAAGTCATCATGACGTTGAACGGTCAGAATGTTCATCATGAGCGGAAGAAGCTCAGAAGAATGGCAAACATGGTGCAGAAAGGTCAGATGTCGCAGGAAAAGATGGATGAATGTTACCTATCGTGGAAAGAGCACGCGAGCCACGGGAACTCGCATCATCTTTTGCAGAAAACAGATCACTATTATCAATCATTGAAAGGAGAAAAGCGTGAAATTTAACGAAGCAGAAATGTCACCGAGGGTCGGACGTGAATTCAACAATCTGAAAGCAGATAAGCTTGTTCAGGACAGCAAGATTGATCTCCTGGCACTTATAACGGACACAGAGTTCCCAGAGGACGAGATGGCAGAAGGAATGGAGGGTATGAGTGGTGAATGAGCATAGCAAACGGTTTTATAAGCTGAAGCAGTACTATGATGCCGGGCTGTGGAGCGAGTCAAATCTGAAAATGGCAGTCAAGAAGAAGTGGATTACGCAGGATGAATATGACGAAATCGTAGGCGGCAATGAGTAAGTGGGAGTACATACAGAGCTTGCTGGATATTATTGACAAGCAGAGCGAGATCATCCGTCATCAGGCGGAGGTTATGGCAATGTATGGAATCGAAGAAGTAACTGATGATGGAGGCTGACGGCCTCTTTTTTTATAGGGAAAGGAGGGAAGATGGCTGAAGCATATGGAGTTACAGACAAAGGGTTTGTGCTGAAGCGGTATGACGAGATCCTGGAAGAGATCCAGAATGACGTATCTGATGCGGTTGGCTTCGATGTATCGCAGAATCCGCAGAGCCTTATCAATGCAGCGCTTCTGGTTCCCTTTGCAGACAAAATAGCTTCGCTCTGGGAGACCGCACAGGATGAGTACTATGCAAAGTATCCGTCAACGGCATCCGGAATTAGCCTTGATAATGCATGTCAGTACGGGAATGTTTACCGAGAAGGAAACCGAAAGTCTGAGTATATCATCCATGTAACCGCGGTGGACGGAACGGAAATTCCGAAGGGATCTTTGATCGCATCCAATACAAATCCCGCGGTCAGTCTTCAGTGCGCGGCGACAACACAGATCACAAGGCTGAAGTGCCATGCAATCCAGATTCGAACGGTGACAGTTAGGGAGGGAGCTTACCAGATCCAGTTGAACGGAAAGATGTATGCATATACCTCGAAGACAACGGATACCTCAGAAACAATTCTACGTGGACTTGGAAACGCACTTAAAGACGTCAGTGGATATACGGTCACCTATGACAGCAAAAACGAAAATCTGGTCATTACAGACTCGTTGCAGACCCGTGAAAACGAGGTGGTTCTGTCCACGAATCTGACTACTGTTTTCGTAACAGGATGCGTGCCATATCTGACAAGCGACTATGGAGAAATCGTGCTTCCGGAAGGCAGTATCACGGAGATTGTGTCAAATGTTACCGGCCTGAAGTCAATTATCAACGCAGTGGATCCGACGCTTGGACAGACGCAGGAGTCGGACGCGCAGCTCAGGCTCTCGTATGTCGAAAAAAAGTACAATTCCGCGACTGCGCAGGCCGAAGCAATTGAATCCTATATCCTGAGCGATGTGGAGAATACGAAGGCGGTCAGGGTCTACGAGAACGCGACTGATGTAGAAGACTCCGAGGGAAGACCCCCGCACAGCATAGAAGTTGTGGTGGACGGTGGGAATGCCGATGAGATCGCCAAAGCAATCCAACAGAAAAAGAGCGGAGGTATTTACACCTTCGGAGAGATCCGAACAAGCGTCCTTGGAAAGTATGGAGACACGATCAACATCGGGTTCAACCGGCCGGAAAAAGTGTATGTCTGGGTGAAAGTCGAGATCACGCAGGGCGGTGTATCTGTCGAAGCAGAGTATGAGGAAATTATCAAAAGTATCATTCTGAACACCAAAGAGCTGACGATTGGGGACAGTTTCCTCAGCCAAAGCTATATTCAGCCGATATATGCAGCTCTTCCTGGGATCAAGTTCTGCGATATCAAAGTGGCGACCGGCACGGAGACGCAGAAGACCGGTACTTATACGGCCGGAAACATTGATATATCCCAGAGACAGGTTATCGACCTGAGCGCAGCAAGGATTGAGGTGAGTCTGAAATGAAGCTGGTAGAAGAGTGGAAAAAAGAGCTCCCGTGCCAGTTCCAGGGAAAGGCGAATCTCTCAGCGATCATAGACGCGGTTGGAAAACAGATTACAGGTCTTGAAACGGTGTTTGCTGATCTCAAAGAGAAAACGGATATCCGTTATGCGGCCGGTAAGAATCTGGACATGATTGGCGACATCGTAGGGATCACTCGTCTGGAGGCTTATAAGCTTCTTGAGATTACAGACATTGATGCGCTGGATGATGAGGAATATCGGAATGTCCTGTATTTTCAAATCCTGAAAAATAACTCAAATGGGACGTATGAGGACATCATGAAGGGCCTGCATCTTCTGTGGGGCGATGAGTCAATCATCACCTACGAAGAAAATCCCATTACCGCCATATACAACGGGGAGCCATGGGAAAAGGCCGGCCCTGCGTCTCTTCGAATTAATATCAAGGATATCCCTTCGGACATACCGGATCCGACCGTGATCAAACCAATGGTAATCCGTCCTGGCGGCGTAAAGATGTTTTTCGAGACCAATTACAGAGATCGGATCGAGCTGAAGCCTTGGGAGCGCTTCCGGAATCTGCAAATCACTTACGATATCTATAACCGGTACACTGGTCTTTTCGAGTATGACGGAACGATCCGGTATGCGGCACAGGAGAAAGATGTTTATATCCTTCATAACGGACGGATTCAGCACAACAGGATGTATCGGTTTGATGCGCTGGATAAGCACTACAACATTTGGGACGGCAAGTATAAATTTGACGGCATGATACAGTGGGGGCCGATAGAAGGAACGGAGGCACCGGACGAAGTGGATGCAGTATTACTGAATCAGGCGAAGCTGAAGATGCTGAAGATGCGTGCAATTGGCAGCGATTCTTGGCAGATCAAGTACTTTGTGTTTGGCACAGGGCTTGGAGATGATGGGAAGAAATACATTCCGACTGGGAAAGAGACAACCTTGAAAAAAGAAGTAGCACGCACGGAAGTAATTTCAGCAACGAAGCTGGATGAACAGACCTATCAGTATCTTGGAGAAATCCCGGAAGATACCGCGAACGGCCTGTACATCACAGAAATGGGCCTTGCGGACAGTGATGGTGATCTGGTCTGTATTAAGACCTTTGATAAAAAGCTGAAGAGAACAGGAACACCTATGGTGTTCAAGATTGATGACATTGTTGACATTGTTTACTGAAAAGGAGGGAAAGCATGGCGGCATTTAGTGTCCCGGCAGAACCGGATTTTAATGTATCGCATGTGGAACAGGTAAAGCAGTCTGACTACGTGGAGGCATCTTTCGTAAACGGGTACTATCAGACTTTTCTCCAGAATGATCGGTACCTGCTGAACCAGGTACAGAACCTGGATAAGTCCACGGATGAAAAGATCAAGAACGCAAAGCCGGAAGAGATGACAGAGGCGGAAATGAATGCAGAGATTGCGAAATTCGCAGAAGGGAAGGTGTAATCAATGGCTTTTGTACCGACATCAATGCTGAGTAAGATCAATGATTCGATTGCGGCAGCACTCAAACGTAAGCTTGATGCAAATGGCGTCCGGAATGACGCAACCACAACGGATGCGGGGTATGTGCTTGATGCACGTATGGGAAAAACCCTTGGAGACCGCACGGAGAAGCTAGAGAACAAGGTTGGAGATCTGTATTTTGATACGGATTCTTCCGGAAGGTGGGGATATAAGTCCAGTAAAAATGGAGCAGTAACCCCTTTTAGAAATCCCACCGGCAATGCGGAAGTTGGCGACGTGCTGCGTGGGATAAGATTCGCCAACAAGGACGGTGACGCACTGGTTGGTACAATGCCGAACAGGGGAAATCTGAATGTCACGCTGACGCCAACCGGAAACAACACTGCTTCGCAGGATGTGGCCGCAGGCTATTATTCTGGGGGAACGATCACGGCGAACGGGAGCGAATCGTATAATGCGGGATATGCGGCTAAGGCATTTCGCCGCATTCTGCTTGGGACAGGCGGCAATGGCAACTACAGCGCGACTGGCGTTCCGAATTGGCAGGGCCTAACAAATGATAATTTCGCGTTCGTGCCGACAAAGGTACACTACTGGGGTGGAACATACAATACGGACGGTACCGCGCAGTATGTCGTATTGGGGACCAGTGCAGGCGGAGATATATATCCATCTGTTTCGTACAATGCAGGAAATGGAATTGTAACCGTAACGGGATGTAGCGCCGAGGCATATTCGAACGGATATGATCGACATGGATCGGCGGCGAATGTTGCGGTCACAGGAAACATATATTGCGTCGTTGCAAATTAGCCGGCAGGATGGGAAAGGTTACAACGCAACAGTGGATAGAAACATCCGTGCCGCGGCGCGAATGATTCTGATGGCCTCGGGCATGTATTTGCTCGGGGCCTCTTT
>AUXO016173788.1_pt1 | contig 25906 bp, 55 predicted proteins | sample 768731 | NCBI WGS metagenome assembly AUXO01 (sample SAMN02715735, study PRJNA202380) | gut metagenome | biome: sheep rumen | host: Ovis aries | place: New Zealand: Palmerston North | reverse complement strand
AAAAGGCAAATCACAAGTGCTTCCTCAGCTTCCTATACACATTCTACCACATTCCACACCACCTTGTCAAGCGTTTTATGCCATTTTATCAAATTTTATCAAAAAACCTTTTTTGCATTTTCTCGGGTATGAGATGGGGTAACCCTTATACTCACAAATTCTCAAAAACACCCCCTAACCCCTGAATAATTATTCAAAAATATGAATAAATATTTATTATAAAAAAATAAAAAAAAATAAAAAAAGTTGAAAAAATAGTTGACAAAACAAAAATTTTATGTTATAATATAATTAATAAAATAAAAGAGGGGGTGAAAAAAATGTTTGTAGCAAAATTAAACAATGACAAGTTAAACGCAAAAAACATAAACGATATGTTTACAGAGTTGCATCAATATTTTAACTTTAAAAATTTACAAGACTTAAAAAACACGCTTGACGGTTTAAACACTAAACTATATATACAATTATAATACATAGCAAGCAAGGGGCAAAACACAAAAGCCCCTTGACAACTTGCAAAACAAAACAACATAATAACATAATATAAAAGGGGATTTAAAAAAATGAAAACATTAAACAATAAAACACAAAAAGCAAAAAATTTAATTGATAACTATACAAGAGCGACAACAACAACATTGTATGAGATATATACAACGGCGAGCGTTTACAAATGGCGAGCATATAATAATATTCTACAAGATATGGAAGAAGACAACGGGGAGAGATTAAGAGTTTTCAATGTTAACTGCATGCAATACTCTGCCGGTTATACTTTTACAAAAGACAACAAAAAGTTTTTGAAATACTATACAAAAGATAATTTGTATTTAATTGAAATATAAGGGAGAAAAAAATGAAATATATTTTATATAAAGATTTTGACGAAATAAAAATGACCAATGAAAAAAACTTTAATGAAACAATACAAAACAAAAATGAAATAATAAATTTTGACGACTTTAAAACTTTTTCACAAGTGATTGATTATATCAAAAAATATAAAGAATACTTTAAAGGGATAAATGTCAACGATATAATTATAAAAGAATAGAGGCAAGCAAAACTTGACTTGTCTTTTTTGCGTGTAAAATTTTGACACTGATTTTTGACGGGCTTTGTTGTGTTTTGATTTTTGCATAACTGCGATTATTTGTTATACATAAAATTTGTTATAACTGCGATTTTTTGCATAACTGCGAATAACTGCAAAATTTTGATAACTGCGAATATTTGACAACTGCAAACAACTGCTCCGCCACCTTGACACAAATTTTTCTATAATATAAATATATATAAATAATAAAGGGAGATTAAAAAAAATGATTATTGAAAAACTGATTGAAATTGACAACTGCGACAAAAACATCGCCAGACTACAAAAACACGAACTCAACGCAAATGAACTGCAAAAAGCAAAACAACTGCAAACTGCAATTAATAATAATATAAATATAAATGATTTTATAAATAATATCAAAGGTTATTTTTGATTTGGTGGCGGTGCTTTTTTTGCATAAAGTAAAAGAGTGAGAAAAGGCAAGTTTTTTCACACACACTCACACACTCACACACACTAACTGATAGACACACACACTGACTACACAATTTGAAATAATATATATATAATAATATAAGAGAAAAAAAGCAACAAAAAAATAGTTATAACTGCAATTATATTATGTTATATATAAATATAAGAGTGAAAAAAATGTATAACTGCGACAAAAACAAAAAAAGAAACATATATATAAATAATATAATAATATAAAGGGGGCAAAAAAATGATTACTATAAACGGACTTGAAAAGTATTATGATATAACATATTATAATGGGGAAAATGAAGCAATATTTGACAATGGCAAAAAATATTATTTACTTGAAATTAGAGAATTTATCGGCAACAAATGTAAAAATATATATCATAGATATATAACAAACAAAATAAACAATGACTTTGTTTTCTGTCAACTATTAAAAGACCATAATTTTATCAAAGAACTTTTGAAACAAAGAAAAATTATAGACATCTCATCTCTTGCAAAAAAATATTTGGAAAAACTATTTGATTGAAAAACACACAACTATAATATTATTATATATAAGAGCAACAAAACGATTTGAAACACTGAAACAACACAAACACAAAACACTGCTGAATTTTTATTCATATAACTGCATATTTATACATATTGATTTTGAATAATTATTCTATATTATAATATAATACAAAAAATGACAAAAACACTCAAATTGAAAAAATAATAAAATAATTTAAAAAAATTGCAATTATTTGTTGACATTATTGTCAAAATATGCTATTATAGGTTATCAACATAAAAAGATTGTTGATTAAAAGGGGGTAAAAATAAAACATAAAAATATAATAAAACAATCATAACATACCAAAATTAAACTAGATACATATTTATAGTGATGCGAAACACTTACACACAACTTAAAACTTTACTTGCAATATATGGCAAAAAAATTGAATAGCAATATGGCAAAATAAATATAACTTTGTTATAAAAGGGGAAACAAAAATGAAAAACAAAAAAACAACTATTAAAAGTATAATAAACGATTTGGAAAACTTAAACAAAGAAATACAAAAAATCAAAGATGATATTTTTGAATTTGATGATAATATCATAAATGATAGTGATTGTGCCGACTTGATAAACGAACTTTATGGGGCATACAATCACATAGCAACTACATTAAAAACACTAACAGAAATAAAAGGAGTATAAAAAATGGAAAAAGAAAATAAAATTGAAGAATTAAAGGAACTTTTGGAAAATATGAGTGATGATGACATTATATATGTTTGGAACGAATATTGTGATGCAAATTCATATTATGATGATAGGATAAATTACATGGACTGGCTAAACAATGACTTGGAAGGCAGAACACCAACCCAAATTATTGACATGATTGACAAAGATTTTTACACAGATGACAAATATTATAAATATACAATTTATGGTATTGAAAGCTTTGACGATGCTAGCGATGTTGTATATTTTGACGATTTGGCAAACTATATACTTGACAATGATGACGATTTGGGGAATAGTGAAATAAGAATATTTTTAGATGAAACGGAAGAAGAGGGGGAAGAAGAATAATGAAAAAGAAATTTTATTTTTGGGCTTTTCAAATTTCAAAAACAATAATATTTGAGGTTGAATATTATATTTTGGGTGGCAATAAACTCCCATACTTTTCAACATCTGCAAACAAATTCAATAGACCTAAAACCGATTGGAACGAGGGTGGACAAGCACAAAACAGATTGCTCACTCACGGCTCTGTGGCTAGAAAGTTTTGGGAAAAGTGGGACAAAAAGCATCTGCAAGATTTGACCGACAACGAATATGCAGAACTTTTACAAGATATACAAACATTAAAAAATAAATATAATTATGTTGAGGGAGAACAGGGGGTTAAATATTATTCTCATATAAGTTTTTGGGAATTAAAAAAATTATCAATGCAAAAACTACCAAACACACGAAACAAAGCAAAACAATATATTTTCTAAAATAAACACTATATTTGAATAAAAGGGGAAACAAAAATGAAAACAATAATACAATATGCAATAATAATGCAAAGTGATATACCATATCACATATCATATTATATGGAAATGTTTGATACAAGACAAGATGCAAAAGATTTTTCACAAAAAGAAATGCAAAACATAATTGACAAAGAACTTGACAACAACTACAAAATTGATGACAACTGCATAATAAATACATCAAATGGCGATATATATATGAAATTTACAATTTTAGAGTTTTATGCAAGGTTTTAGGGGGAAATATGACAAAAAGAATTTTAAGATTAGAAATAAACGAAGATGAAGACAATGGACTTTTTATTGATGTTTTGGAAAACGATTATAATTTTATAAAAGATACAATTTATAATGAAGATTTGGCAAAACTGATTATTGACAAAATAAATGAAAATTTGGGGGTATAATATGTTCACAAGAGATAGAAAAAAATTTGAAAGTTTTATCAAAAAACTTGGCTATAATAATATACATAAGTTAGAAACTGAAATAGGCAAACGCATCAGGTTTGACAAATATTTTTCACACAAAGATTTTGACTTGGCTTTAATTATAAACATATACAAGACACTTAAAAGAAAGTGGACTAAACTTTATTATGCACTTGAATATGAAGAACTGAAAAAGTTTATAAGGCAAACACCAAACATAACTATTGAAAAAGTTATGGAAAATTTAGGTTATAATTTGGAGGTATAAAAAAATGAAAGTAACTGACGATTTTATAGAATATTGTAAACTTGATTATGTAAAAAGATTTTTTTACAATGACGCACTATATCATAACTGTGTAACGGAACAGAGAGATTATGCAAAAATTGACAAACTTATGTCAATATCTTCTTTGGTGGACTTTTGGAATAAAGTTAGACAATTCACGAAAAATGTTTATAGCGACCACTCTATACACAGATGGCAATGTTTGGCTGAACTGCGAGAAATACAACTTGATTTGCAACAAAACTATTATTATGATAACAACAAAAATGAAATCTTAAAAAAGGAGCAAGATTATGAAATATGACAACTATTATGAATATATATCAAACAAATTTATTGCAGAGCAAAAGAAGATACAAAAAGAAATTGCATATAGAGAAAGACAGCAACGATACAAAGAGCAATTGTGCTCTTGTAATTAAAGGGGGAAAATTAAAATGAAAGAGATTATTTTAAAAGACGGGAAATCAAAAATATACATAGATGAATTTGAGCAACCTAGCGAAGAAGATAGATGTTGTATCTATGATAGCGACAAAAGATATTTAGACTATTTTAGTCTTTGTGAAAATGACCAAAACGATTATAATAAATATATTGAATATTTAGCAAGCAAACAAGACGGCTTTGACATTTTTGATATGCTATGTTTGAATAGTGGTTATGATTATAGCAACATATCTGCACAAAATATTATGGAAAACTATATTGACGATATAACTGCTGGTTATGAATTAGAGCAAGTGAAAGAAGAAATCAAAGACATATTATTTGATATAAAGTTTTTAACTGATGAGGAATTTTGTCAAACTTATGATATAAACAAAATTGGAGATATTTATTTTAGGGGGCATTGGTAAAATGACAATTAGAGATATAGCAAAAAGATATTTTGAGAAAAACAAAGAAATAAACGAGAACACACTCACTGCATTTTTGACGGAAAACGAGTGGCAACTTTATGACCATTATGACAAACAATGTAAAAAATGCGATATAACTCTTGAGTTAGACGAAAGAGAAATACCATACACAGAAGAGCAAGTCGAAAAAGTATTATATCATTATGAAGATTATTTGAGCGATAATGACGCATGGAGAGATTGCTTAAACGAAGCGATTGACACCGTGTTTGATAAATAGGGGGAAATTATGAGATTATGGCATTATAAACTTATTCAATATCTGCCCACCAAACAATTAGTAGCACAATGGCGTGAATTGAATAGCATTTTCAAAAAACAAGACAAACATATTTTAATCAATTACATATATAACTATGATAAAAGTTATCTTCTTGACTACACAACAAGAGTTTTAGACGAAATGCACAAAAGGTCAATAAGACTTAACGAGCATAGTTTTGACAAGTATAACGAGTATTTTAGAAATGTAAAACAAAAAGAACGAGCAATATATAACGAACACAATGACGAGTATTTGACAATATGCGTTTGGAATTTGCGTGAGAAATATTTGCGTGGGCAAAAAGATTTTACTTATGATGTATGGAACGAAATTGCAATATACTACAACAATTATAAAAATCTTAATATTTATTAAAAAGGGGGATAAAAATGATAAGAGCATATTACATTAGTTGTGATATAATAAGTCCTTTTTTGCCACCACAAAGAGAACTATGTTATAGAGATTTTAATTCGATGAGAGCATACAAAAAACACATAAAAGGACTAGTATTAAACCTTTACTTTGGGTTAGAGAAATACAACAAGAAAGGGGAATTTGTTAAGAAAATAAAATATTAAAAGGAGAAAATTAAAAATGGAACAAAATCAATTTGAAAAAGGAAATGGAAAAAGACTAACACAATATGATAGAGTATTGAGACACTTAAAAGAAAGAGGGAATATAACAAGTTTACAAGCATTTAGAGAGTATGGCATAACTCGTTTATCTGCTGTTATATTCAATTTGAGAAGAGATGGCTATATCATAGTCAATGAATTTATCACACGAACAAATAGATATGGTGATAAAGTAAGTTTTGCAAAATATATATTAAAGGGGGAGGAATAAGATGAATTATTATTATATTAGAGATATTGAAGAAGATATGTATAGTTATCATATTGCAACTAACAAAAAATGCAAAACACTGATAGACAAGGCAATATACAAATATGAAAGAGAAAGAGATAACGATGTTATGTCATATATAACTGAAATGTTAGACAAAAATGGCATAGAATACAAACTTATCGAATTTACTGAAATTCATTATTAAAGGGGGAAATATGAATTATAATCAAATTATGGCTATGTTGAATAAACAACTAGCAAAGAAACAACAAGAAATTGATGAAATGAAAGCAAATTATGAAGAACTAGAAGAAAAATATGGGTTTGAGTGTGAGTGCAATATTGAACTTTATGAAACACAGCAAATAAACGAAAGGTTGGGAACATTGTTATATAATGCTATAACTTGCTTGGAAGAAGAACAAATATTTGACACACACGAAAGGTTGTTAAGTTATCTAGGAATGACCGAAAAAGAATATATTAGAATAATGGGGGTATTATAAAATGGAAAACAAAAAAATTATCGAAATGATTGACGAAAACAAAATTGAAGAATTAAGAAAACTGATTATGCAAGAAATTTGTATAAAAGAAAGTAAAAACAAAAACACGCAAAAGGGCTTGCTAACTTTATCAAAGATTGCAAAGAAAGAACAAAAAGAAAGACCGGCACTTGCAGGAGCATACTTTGAAAGTGGAAAAACATATATCTGCAATGGCTTTTGGCTGATTGTTGCAAATAGAGAAATTGATGGCTTGGAAATGGCTGAAAAGAAAAATTATGACAGACCAGACTTTGAAGACATTATAAAAAACACAGTAATAGATAAAGAGATAACTATTGACAAAAATATTATAACTATTGCAAAAACAAATAAAGAGAATAGTGTAAGAGTTGGCTCTTGGCTTTATCAAACAAAATATGCAAAGGCAATTTTGGATTGTTTTGACAGCACTGCAAACTTTTATGAATTTGGCAACGGGCTTTTGATTAAAGATGAAGAAAAGACTGCACTATTATTAAAAATGAGAGAGGTATAAAATGAATTTAACAGCAGATATGAAAGAATACAATAAACAACGCTATCAAGAAAACAAAGAGCAATACAAAACAAATGCGAAAAAGTATTACGAAACTCACAGAGAAAAGGTGAGAGAATATGCAAAAGAATATTATTCAAAAAACAAGGAACAAATAACAGAAAAGTCAAAAGAATACTATAAAAACAACAAAGAGAAAGTGAACTCAAACTACAAAGCGTGGTATGAAAACAATAGAGAGAAAGCGAAAGAATACAACAAACAATATCAAAAAGACAACAGAGAAAAGAGAAACGCATATTTAAGGGAATACAGAAAGAAAAACCCCGAAAAGCAGAGTATATACACAAAGAAAAGTAGAGAGAAGAAGAAACAGGAGGCAAATAATGGAGTATAACAGAGGCGACATCATATTAGCAAACAACGAAAGTGCTGTGGGGAATATGCAAAGTGGAACAAGACCATACTTGATTATATCAAACGACAAAAACAATGAGTTTAGCAATATAATCACGGTGATACCGGCAACAACAAAAGAAAAGACACCACTGCCGACACACTACACAATACAGATAAATGGCAAATACAACACTTTTCTTGCCGAACAAATCACTTGCATATCAAAAGATAATATCATAAGTAATCTTGGAAGATTAGACAAAGAAGATATGAGAAATATAGAAAAAAGAATAAAAGTGCAATTAGACTTGGGAGAAAAACCAAAAATCGCAGGAACTATATTCGATAAAAGATTTGCATTAACACCAGAGCAGAAAGAACAAGTATGGAACGACTATTTGTCAAGTAATATAGATATAAGAAGCTTGGCTTGGAAATATAGAGTTAGCAAAACTCTTATTCAAAAGATTGTCAATGAGAAAAAATTTGAATTAAAAGGAACGGACAGAAATGACTGAAATAGAAAAGCTTGGGAAAGAGATTGAGACAATTTTTCAAGAAATGGATTTATTTTGTATATTAAAGAAATGCACAGACAACGAAATAGCAACAAGTTATGAATTTAATCTTAAAAACTTAAAAGACTTTCCAAAACTCTCAAAAGCAATAAAAATCTTAAAAATATGCTATCATAAAAATATAACAATGGAAGAAAGCTCAACATATCATTTCAAGGTCAAAGTGCCGAAAGACAACAACATTTTAAGCACAACAAACTATGAAGATTTTGCTAGCAAACAGAGATTGTCTGTCTTGCTTGGGCTTGATGAAGCCGGCGAAAAAGTTGAGTTTAATTTGCGTAGAGCCATACACACTCTTATTGCAGGGGCAACAGGTATGGGAAAAACAAACTTAATAAACAATATCATATACTCACTAGCAAATAAAAACACAGACAAGCAAATAAAACTATATTTAATAGACATAAAAAAGACATTATCAATATGGAACAATCTTCCACAAGTTGAAGATGTTGCAAAGACACCAACAGATGCTTGCGAACTCTTGGAAGAGATAAGCCATATAATAGATAAAAGATTTGAAAAACTTGAAAAAATGCAAAAAACAAAAGCAGATGAAGAGACCTTCCCATACATAGTTGTTGTAATTGATGAACTTGCTGACTTGATGTTGTCTGGGCTTAAAAAATATATTGAGCAAGAAATTGCCCATATCGCACAAATTGGCAGGGCTGTAAATGTGTCTCTTATAATCGCAACACAAAGCCCTATTGCAAAAGTATGCACAAACCTAATCAAAGCGAACTGCCCAACAATAATAGCATTAAAAACCGTGTCAATACCAACAAGCAGAGTTATATTAGACAACAAAGGAGCATTTGAATTGTCTGGGATTGGCGATTGCATAATAAGAAATGCAGATTATCCTTGCGAAAAGAATTTTAAGTCGTTATTCTTGCAAGAAGATAAAATTTTAAAATATATAAAAGGAGTAGAAAAATGTTCAACTTATTCAAGAAGAAAAGCCAAACTAAAACCACCAATAACGATAGTCTAATATTTGGTGATGGCAAAAAAGATGACATAACCGACCTTGATATGATTTTTGACGAAGATGATGAAGATTAAAAGGAGAATAAAATGAGCAAAACAAAAAGACCATATAAGTATTGGAAGTGGGTATTGCTGTCAAAACACACAGCGATAATGGAGGAAAAAGAAAAAAGAGGCATAACTGCAATATATAATCAAATAGACAATACAATTTGCAGATATGACTTTAATAACAAAAAATACAAAGAAACTAGATGGGCTGGACTAGACTGGATTTTTGAAAACAGCCTTGCAGAATTTTTAACAATAGGAGAACTGGAAGAATTTTATAAATCACTGCCTAAAAGCAAAAAAGAACTTTTCTGGGATTGCATATACAATAGCGAAAACAGAAACAACTTAAAACAAAAGGGGGAAATTAAAAATGGCAACACTAAAAGAAATAAGAATTAGCAGAGAGTGGGGAACAAGACCAACAGACAACTCAACTTATGTGGGAGACGCTTGGTATGTTGAAAAGGGCGAAAAATATGACCTTGTTAGTTTTATGATAGGCGAAGTTGACAACTACTACTGGCACACATCTCTCTGTCTGCCTTGTGGAACAAGCGAAGAAGAAGCAAGAAAAAAGGCAGAAGAATACGCACAAAACGAGATAACACAAGAAGAAATAGATAGTTATAAGAGATTTTTATCTTATGGCGAAAAATATGGCTGGGATTAAAAAATAATAAAATAATTTACTTTTTGTGCAATTTACTTGACAAATAATTTTGTTTATGGTAAACTACATACAGAAACTTAACAAAAGGAGGTGGAAAATGATAGGGCTGGAAATCTTAATAAACCAGAAGAAAAAGGCACAGCGAGCAAACAGGGGAGAGAAATTTTCTTATCCATATATTGCTAAATTATTAGGAAAGGGCTTTCATTGTGTTCAAAGCAAATGCAAAAAAGGAACATTTACAACACAAGAAGCATTGGCAATATTTAATTCTTTGGTAATAGAAGATAATCTCAAAAACTTACAATTCTTTGAATATCTATTCACAGAACAAAACTAAAAAATAAATTAAAAGGGGAAATGAAAATGAAAAAATTTAAGATTATAATTAAAGATTTAGAAGAAAACGAAACTATTGTAGATGAAGAAACAGACGGAATAATCGGAGCAACCTTAAAAGGAATAGGCGAGTCAAGTCAAATATTCCTCACAAATTGCACAGGGCTTGAAATACTTACGCTCATTGACAGTGTCGAAAAAAATATAGAAAAAGAAAAAGAAAACGACCCTATGCTTAAATTTGCGAGTCAATTTCTTAAAACAATCGAAGACATAAAAAAAGACGAGGAGTAATCTATGACGACAGTTATATTAAAAAGTATTGATTTGGAAAACTTTAAGGGGATAGCAAAAGGACAATTTTCTTTTAATGACAAAGTGAACAAAATTTCTGCTGAAAATGGAGAGGGTAAATCTTCAATCAAAAATGCGTTTGAGTGGGTTCTTTGTCAAAACACAGTAGATGTGTTGCCTATGCTTAATAATAAAGAGATACCAAATCTTACAACAAAGGTAGTTGCAATTTTAGACATCAATGGTTTTGAATATAAGCTACAAAGAGTTAGCAAAGGGAAATATCAGCTCAACCAAGAGACCAATACGATGAATAAAGTTACAAATGAAAATACTTATTCTATTGATGATATTGAAATGAAAGAAAAAGATTATAAAGAAAAACTTACTGATATTCTTGGCATTGGCGTATTTGAAAACTTGCAAATTTTAACAGACAAAGAATACTTTAACAGCGACACTACGAAATTCAAATGGGACAACAGAAGAAAGATTTTGTTTGAAATTTGTGGAGTTGATAGTGCATTAAAAGAAATCATTGAGAAAGACAAATATGCAGACATTAAACCATATATAATCAAAGGATACGCAACAAGCGACATCAAGTCTATGCTCACAAAAGAGAAAAAGGGTTATAAAGAAACTCAAAACAAAAACAATATTCTTATAGAGCAAAAGACAACAGAAATCACAGAATTGTCTGGAATTGACTTTGACAGGCTTGAAGAAGATTTGAAAACTGCAAAAGAAAAGCTCAACAAAATGTTGACATCTTCTCAAAAAGAGAACGAAACACAGCAAATAAACGAACTGCAAGCAAAAATCTTTGAACTCAATAAAGAAAAGTCAAAACTTGAAATGGAAGATTTTAACAAACAAAATGAATTAAAGTCAAAATCTCAAAGACTATACAATGAGTGCAAAAATATCAGTATGCAATACAACATTGAATATGACAACCTTCAAGAACTCACTGCAAAACTCACCGAAATTAGTGAGCCAGAAAAAGAATGCCCTCTATGTCATAGACCTTATGAAGCAAGCAAAGTCGCAACAATGCAAGAAGAAGCCGACAAACTCAAAGAAACTCTTTCAAGCGACATTGAAAAACAAAAAACATTGGTTGATAATTTGTTAAAACAATATAACGAAAAGAAAGCAGAATTTGAGCAAACAAAGACAGAAATTGATGGTTTTGTGGCAAACAATCGAATTAAAGAACTAAATGACAGCATACAAGCCGTTCAAATGGGGCTAGAATCTGCGAAAGCACAAGATTTGAGTAATTTATCGCAAGAGCAACAACTCGCCTTAGAGAGTGAAATATCAGGCTTAGAAAGAGAGCTTGGTAAAAAAGCATTTATTGAGAGTGGCAAACAAAGTATTCAAAATTGGAAAGAAGAAAATAAAGATGTTGCCGACAAGATTATTGATGTTGAGAAAAAAGAAAAGCAACTCAATGATTATGTAAAAGAGCAAACAGACTTGGTTGTTGAAAAAGTCAACGGCAAATTCACAAATGGTATTTCTTGGGCATTATACAAAGAGATATACAAAAACGGCGAGGGTGGCATTGAGGAAGATTGCGTATGTATGTATAACAATAAGCGTTATTCAAGTTTGAGTGCAGGGCAAAGGAATATTGCCAACATTGAAACCATTAAAGTATTGCAAGATTATTATGGAGTAAATATTGTAATCTTTGCAGACAATCAAGAGTCAGTGACTATACCTTACGAAACAAACGGACAAGTTATTGAACTTTATGCAGAAAAAGACAAAAAATTAGAAAATGTTGTAAAAATTGAAGACATTTATAAAGGAGAAGAAAAATGAAAAGTTTAGAATGGTTTAGAAGAGAATATGAAGATGAAATTGAAGAAATAGAAGACTCAATGATGCTATCGGCAATAGGACTCAAAGCATTATACGACTCGCTTGTTGAAGTGGGCTTCGATAAAGAACTTATTGAAAAGATAGTTAGCCAAAAATCAAATGACAAAGGAGAGTAAAAATGGAAACAAAAAAGTTACAAACTGAAGTCGAAATCTATATAGCAAAAGATGGAAGAAGATTTGATGACAGAACCGAATGTATAATATATGACGGACAACTCGAAAGCTTATATGAAGAAACTTTTAGAGTTTTAGAGCAGAACGGAAAGCATATAGACGACATTGAATTTATTGTTTGTGAGGGGCAGCTAATTCCATTAGACAAGTTTTTTGATGCAATAATAGATTTATGGTATGATAATGGATATGGTGGAATAGAGATAAATGAAACCTTAATGATAGTCGGTAAAGATTGGTGGCTCGAAAGAGAAGAATATGATGGTTCTGAATGGTGGGAATACAAGGAACTTCCAGCTAAAACCAACCTTAAAGAAAAGGACATAAGCAAGAACCAAATAAAACAGCTAATTTCTCAACATAAACACTATTGGTTGAACAGCTTAAAAGGAGAATAAAATGAAGAAGAAAGATTTAGATGAAGATGATTTTTCAAGAGGATTATTTTGCCCACGAAAGACAAAAGTATGGGTCAATTATGAGCTTCCTAATGGGGTTAAGACCTCAAAGAGTTTTAATTTTGTTTTGGCGTATGGTGATGAAATTTCTTTGGATGTAAAGTTCCCAGAAGAAATAATTAACGAAGTTCGCCATCAAGTTGTGGAAGAAATAAGAAAACAACTTATGAAATATGCTATTGGAGAAAAAAACTATTCTATCATAACGATTTGTGAAGATAGATTAGAACTTTTATTAGATAAAATAGAAAAAGGAGAAGAATAATATGACAGAAAAGAAAGATTTAGAATTAGTAAAGACTGACACAAGCTCAGTCGCATTAAGAACAGATGAGGGCTTTGTAGCAGTAGCACAAAACTTTATCAAAAATCACGGGGAAGTTATCATCCCACCAAACTATGATGTAAATGATGCAGTAAAATCACTTTACTTGACAGCATTACAAACAGTAGACAAGCAAAAAAGACCAGTGCTTGAAGTTTGCACACGAACAAGCATTGAAGATGTTATTCAAAAATATGTCAGCAAAGGACTTAATATCGCAAAAAACCAATGCTATCTAGTAACTTACGGGAACACTCTCTCATTACAAGTTAGTTATTTTGGAAAACAAAAACAAGCCAAAGCATACGCACACATCAAGATTAACTCTAATGTAATATATCAAGGCGAAGAAGTCAAAATTGAGCAAAGAATTGATGGTAGCAAAATCGTTCACCACTCACCAGATTTTTCAAAGTTTGACACGGATAAAATCATTGGGGCTTATGCAGTTGCTGTTCGTGAAGATGGCTCTGTTGATGACAGCGACATTATGACTATTAAAGAAATTAAAGGCTCTTGGGCAAAGAGTTCTTCTGGTGGCACAGTTCACAAAGAATTTCCAGTTGAAATGTGCAGAAAGACAGTAGTAGGCAGACTTGCGAAAAAATATATCAACACATCAGATGACAGTGAAAAGTTTGAAATTGACGCAGATGTTGACTATGCAAACGAAATTATCAATGCAAACGATGTTGTAATTACTGATAATGTTAAAGAGGTTAAAAGCAAACCAGTAGAACAACCAACAGGAACAGAAAGTGCCGAAATGGTTATTGAAAATATCGATGGCGAAAACATTAAAGAAATTAGTTATACAGAGTTCAAAGACAATCAAGACAAATATAGAACAGTTACTGGTTCTTATGACAAAGTAAAGAAGACTATTAAAGTTTACTGCTAGTAAAATATAAAAAATAAAAGGAGGTGATGTTATGAAAATTGTGGTTTTAGGAACAGGAAGTAAAGGAAACTGTTATATAGCAAAATCTAACAATAATAAATTTATAATATTAGACTGTGGGATAAAGTTTGAAGAAATAACATCCAATAACGAATTTAACTCATTTAAGAATTGTGATTTTGTCTTCGCTAGCCACATTCACCCCACAATGACCATAACAAAAGCTTAGAAGATTTCAAAAACTCTGGGTGCGAAATAATCTCTTATGAAAACCCACAACTCAACAAAACAATAGAAATTGGGCAGTGGAGAGTGAGAATGTTTAAGGTAAAACACAATGTCGAAAACTATGGTATTATAATTCACAACACCAATGAAAACAAGACTCTTTGCTACGTGACAGACTTTACTGAAATGCCTAAAATCGAAAATGTTGACTATTGGCTATATGAAATAAATTATGATGAGTTTACAGTTGACAAGATTATTGACAATAAAGACATCTCAAAACTTCATGTAGCAAACAACATTCAATATCATAACTCACTCGAAAATGCAGTAGATTATTTCTCTAGCCTATCGAACACACCAAAACTCATAGTTGCTTGTCATTTAAGTAATATGGGTGGCACAAGAGAACTAATTGCAAAAAAAATGCAACCACTTTGCGATAGAATTGAAATTGCAAAGAAAGAACTTATAATAGAATTTTAAGGAGGAAAAAAATGAAAAAAGATTATGTAGAAAGATTTATGCACTCATTAAAAGAACAAAGAAAACAACTTGAAAAAGAATATCTTGAAGAACAAAACAAAGAATTAGTCAATGCAGCAAAACGACTTTTCATTCTTGAGAAAGCTTTAATCGATGCTGGATATTCCAAAACTGAAGCAAGAGAGTTTGTTTTACAAATTTTAACCGCAGATAACAAATAGGAGAAGATAATGAAAAAATATAGCAAATGTGCAATTTATACACTAGAAAAATACGATAATCAGCAAGGTGGGACTTTCTATGACGCAACACTTGTAGAAAATACTTACAACCCTAAAAGACCATTTGCGAGCAAGTGGGAAATGACTTTCTATAAGTGCCAGATTTACACAGACCTAGAACTTGAAATTGCAAACTTTGACTTGGACTTAGATAAAAATAAATATTCGTTCATAAATATATCTAACCCAGAGAAAAGCATTATTAGAGTTTTAGACTTCGAATACGTAAATAGAACTGTCTGGAAAGGGAAAACGCAAATAAAAGAAAATGGGAAGCCAAAAATCAAACAATATATCGCAATAAACAACTGCGAATATGACAAAGAAGGTTTTAAGAGTGAAGAAAAGCGACTTGCCGATTATGAAAAAAGACTTGAACATCAAAAAGAAGTAAACAACCAATTAAGAAAACAAATCAAGGCACTTCAAAAGGCAATCATTAAAAGAGATGAAGAACTCTTGAGCAAAAACGAAAAAATCAACAATGTAGAAATAACATATAATCCTAAATATAAACCAGAAAAGAAATTACCAACAATGGAAGATATGCCAACTTTCGAAGATATTTAATAAAAAGGAGAAGTTATGGAAAGAGAAGAATTTTTAAGACAGTTCGCAAAAGAGCTGACACTAAGTGAATTTAATGATAAGCCTTATAGAGACTTGCCAAAAGAAGCAATAGAAACTGCTAAAAACAATAATATAGTTATTGTTTATGGGCAGAGTGACGACCTTATGGAATTTGATGGTGCTTTATATGATGAATTTGGTTGCTATGAAGGTAAAACATTTTATTTCGATAAAAATGGCAACAATGTGGAAGAATTAACCAATAATATAATTCAAGCAATTTGGTGCAGTGAAAACAGCGAATGGACTTGGAGCTACAAAACAACAATACCACACGAGAATTTTGAAATGATGGATGATGGCGAAAAATATTGTCAAGGATTTGTATTTTATAAAGATGACTTAAAAGGAGAATAAAAATTATGAATAAATTTATTATCAGTGGAAGATTAACAGAAGATGTTAAAACAAAGACATTACAAAGTGGAACAGTTACGACAAACTTTTCCTTTGCAGTAAAAAGAGATAGAAAAAACGAAAATGGAGATTATGATAGCGACTTCTTTAATATAGTAGTATTTGGAAAGCTCGCAGAGAATTGTGAAAAATACTTAAAGAAAGGCTCACAAGCACTCATTTGTGGCTCTGTTCAAAATCGTTCTTATGAAGCAAAAGATGGAACGAAGAAATATATTACAGAAGTTATTGCTAATGAAGTTGAATTTATTGGTGGATTTGGGCAAGGCACTCAAAAGACAGACACTCAAACCACAGCCGTTCAACAAGAAATGATACCTATTGACAACACGGATGAATTGCCTTTCTGATTAGGAGTAGATTATGCCAAAAGAAGTAAATTATCGCAAATTGTTTGCAATTCAAAATAAATTGAGTAAAATAATAAAAGAGGCTTGTCCGCAAATGGATAACGAAAGTGGTATATACTTTTATACTAGAGAAGATGAAAAAGGCGGGCACGCATACATTGGTAAAGCAGTCAACCTTCTTCAACGCAATATTTCTCATCTTCAAGGCTACACGCAGCGAATAGATATAAGCATAAAGAAAAGAGGATTTTTTAGTGACCAAAATAAAATTGGATGGAAATTAAACTTCTTGCACTTCCCAAAAGAGCAACTTGATGAAAAGGAAAGATATTACATTGAGAGTTATAGGAAAGCTGGATACGATATGTATAATGTAGAAAGCGGAGGAACAGATGGAAAAACTGATATAAATCAGCGAAAAGAAGGCAAAGGTTATCACGAAGGTATTGCTCGTGGATATGACAAGCTTCGTAAAGAACTTAACGACATAATTGACAAATATTTAGTTATTAGTCTAAAAAAAGACAACAAACTTTCTCAAAAAATGCTTGACAAGTTCAACAGATTACTAAAAGGAGAAGAATAGTGAATATAAATTATTTCAAGTTTGAAGAAGGCAGAAAAAAAGAAGTAAAGGAAAGAGAAAAACGGAAACAAGAATACACTGGTTTACGCAGACAAGAAAGAGAAAGAGTGCTTGATGAGTTGCTAAAAAGAATGAGAGAACATCAAAGAGAAATAAAACTCGAAGAACTCGAAAAAATCGTGGAAGAATTAAAAGAACAAGATTTTGAAAAAAAACGTAAATTTTGTTGACTTTCAGTTATAAATAGTGTATAATACTTATAGATTTTCTTCACAGCCAACAAGGAAAATCAAAAGCCCTATCAATATTATCCGAACTTAGTTGATAGGTGAATTTAATATTAGGTAGGGCTTATCCCTGCAACGAAAGACTCAAGTTCGGAATTAGAGTCGAGTAGTTGTAGGGTTTTTTATTACATAAAGGAGATAAATTATGGCTAACAATGTTAAATGGTTAAAACTTATGAATGATATGTTTGAAGATGATAAAATAGAATATATAGAAAGCTTACCAGATGGAGATACAGTTCTTGTTGTATGGATTAAAATACTCTGTCTTGCAAGTAAATCAAATTCTGGTGGAACACTTATGATTACAGATGAAGTTCCATATACACCTTCTTTATTAGCTCATAAGTTTAAGAAAACCATAGTTCAAGTAGAATACTCATTGTCTGTTATGCAAAAATTAAATATGATTGATATTGTAGATGATATTATAAATGTTTCTAATTGGTCTAAATATCAAAGCGTAGATGAACTTGAAAAAATAAGAGAACAAACAAGATTAAGAGTAGCAAGATATAGAGAAAATAAAAAGATGTTAGAGTGTAACGTTACAAGTAGCGTTACCAAAACGCTAAACCGTAACGAAAATGTTCTTAATTCTTATTCTAATTCTATATCTAATAATATAGAAAATAATAATAAAAAAGAAAAAGAAATATTAAAGAAAAGTCAACCTAGCGAGAAAGAACTTATAGACAGTTTCGAGTTCCCAGAAGATGTCAAGAATACTATATATGACTGGTTAAGCTATAAGAAAGAGAAACATCAATCTTATAAGCCTACTGGACTTAAAACTTTACTTAAAAAGCTAAAAGAAGATTGTAATACTAATGGAGATGAGTATGTTATTAAAAGCATAGAATACAGTATGACTAGCAATTACTCTGGAATCTTTGCACCAAGACAAGACTTTAACAAATCTTCACTTACTAGCCAAAAGAAAACTAATACATCAAGTGGATATGAGGTTATATAGGAGGAATAGATATGATAGTTTATAGAAGTGAACCATTAGATGAAATTAAATTAGAAAACATTAACTATTTTAAGCATCAAGCTATAAGTAAAGTTTTAGATGAATATAATATAAATCAAGGGATATTCAAATTTGAACTTAAAGAATTATCAGATGATGAAAAAGCCTTTGAACTTGACAGATATATGGTGGGTGCAGAGATATATTTTTATCATGGCATTCAAAAAGATTATCATGAGATGAAAGAAATAGTAGATAATCTTAAATACTTGGAACTTAAAATAGAACCGAAAAAGGCGGAAGACATAGAGCATGTAAATGATAGGTTATATCTCGTTGAGAATATAAATATGATAAAAACAGAATCACTCAATGACCGTAGAGGAGAAAAACATTTAGGTCTAATTGATAAAATAAAAGCCATATTAAAAGCAAACAATTATCTTATAGCAGGCGAATGGGAAATCCCTTATGGATATAGAATAAAATTATCAAACGATTGCATTATATTGATTTATCCACACAAATATAGATATTGCTTTCAAGGGAAAAATGTTGAAAAGGTTAGTAAGTTGTTAAAGGAGAATTTATGACAAAAAGAAAGTATGAGATGGGAGAACAAATAAACAGTTTAGATGAACTTGTGCGACAAGAAGCAGTTTATCAATATATAAGTGGTGGATTATTTGGAACATATAAAGGTCATTGGAAATATATGAATATTGGTTGGGTTTTGAGTTATCAACTACACTATGTAGATATACAATTAAAAAATGGAAATTTTAGAAAAGTAGTTAAAAAAGGAGAAGATAAAAATGATTAGAAGATTAAAAGTAAAAATTAAACAAAATCAAGAGAGTGATAAAGATTTACTTTGTGAGCTTACAAAAATAAAAGATATAGCAATAGAGAAATATAGTAAAGGTATTTTGCGTGTGTTTGAAAAGGAAGACCCTTGTTACACTGAGAGTGATTATTATAAAGTAGAGTTTAGAACAAGGCGTAGAAAAGAATTTGCAATAAAAGTCATTACAAGATTCTTATTAGACTATGAAGCATTTGAGATTGTCGAGATAAGGTAGGTGAAGTATGATTACATTAAACGAAAAAGAAAATAAAGAAAAATCAGAATATTTGGATAAAATCGCAAAAGAATTTGAAAATATTAAAAATCCTATATGGCAAAAAGAAATAAAGGTTGATGAAATTGAAGACCTTAATATAAGTGAAGTGACACAAGATTTAATGAATTTGTGCCAAAAACAAATCAAAGAAGCAATAAAAGAAAATACAAAACTTATATATCCAATATGTAGGGGAGAGATATGTAGTAAATTTCGTGAAGCGATTAGAGACTGCCAATTCACAATCAAGAACGGGACTTACTATATAAACGAAGATGACTTGAAAGAGAAAATTGACATGATAGAAAAAGGAGAATAAAAATGAAAAGAAAAATAATTTTAACAGTATTTTTAACAATATTACCAATAGTTATGCTTATAACAATTCTAATCTTTTCTGGGTGTTCTTACAATAAATCAATTTTAGACCTTGACTATGGATTTTCTTACGCAAAGGTTTGCGAAGATGGAGAATGGAATACTTATGAAATCAAAAAATGGGATGACTACGAAAACGATATGATTTGTATATGGACTAAAGATGGCAAAATTATTTACACGAGTTCTGTAAATATAATACTTTATGGCAAATCATAATTACAAAAGGGGAAAAAGCAATGAAAGATTATTGTGTTTATAAACACACTTCGCCTAGTGGTAAGATTTATATAGGAATTACTTGTCAAAACCCATTAAAGAGATGGGATAATGGAAATGGGTATAGAAATAACAAATATTTTTCACTTGCAATAAAGAAATATGGATGGAATAATTTTATGCACGAAATACTTTTTTCTAAGCTTTCAAAAGAAGAAGCAGAGAGCAAAGAAATCGAGCTTATTGCTTTTTATAAATCAAATCAAAGAGAGTTTGGATATAATATAGAAAATGGTGGTAAGGCAAAAGGAAAATGTTCCGAAGAAACAAAACAACTTATAAGCAAAATTCAAAAAGGAAGAAAACCGAGCAAACTGATGTTGGAAAGGGCTATGCAAGCAAACACAGGAAAACATCGTTCAGAAGAAACGAAAAGAAAAATAAGCCAATCACAAAAAGGCAAAATAATGAGTAAAGAAGCTAGGGAAAAGATGTCTATTGCTCATAAAGGGAAAAAAATACCAGAACAAGTAAAAAGAAAAATGAGTGAAAAAGCAAAACTTTCTTGGACTCCAGAAAAGAGAAAAAAGTTTGGCGAAATGCACAAAGGAGAAAAAAGTCATTTATTTGGAAGAAAATTCACAGAAGAAGAAATTAGAAATCTTCAAGAAAAATGCAGCGGGGAAAATAGTGTTCTTTCTAAAAGAGTTGGACAATACAATTTGGATGGAGAACTAATCAAAATATATAATAGTGTTAGAGAAGCAGGAAGATGTGGATTTAATCATTCAACTATATCTGCTGTATGCAGAGGAGAACATAAAACTCATAGAAATTTTATTTGGAAGTATATATAAGGAGAATATATGTTATACAATTTCAAATGCCCTAAAGAAATTAAGAGAATTGATAGAAGCAATGCAATAATCTTAAAGACAGGGCTAAAAAAAATAGATGAAACAATGAATGGACTTGACTTGGGACAAGTATCAATTATATCAGGTAGCAATGGTTCTGGTAAAACCACAATACTAAACCAACTTGCACTAAATGTAATAGAACAAGGTTATTCAGTCGGTATGTTCTCTGGCGAACTTTCAGACTGGAGATTGATGAACTGGATATACTTACAAGCAGCTGGAAAGAATAATATAAAACAAGTTAAAAACAAAAATGGTGAATTGTTAAATTTTTACACTGCAACTGAATATGCGAAAGGGAAAATAGACGAATGGCTTGACAATAAATTATTTATTTATGATAATGATAAAGGAATGTCAATAGATGAAATTGGAGAGTCTATACAAAACCTTCTCTTAGCTAACAAAAATGTAAAACTCGTAATTCTTGATAACCTTATGTCAATGAACATACAAAAGTTTGGCGGTGATAAGTATGAAGCACAAAAATCTACAATACTTAAATTATGTCAATTAGCAAAAAAACTTGAAGTTCATATCATATTTGTCTGCCATCCGACTAAAGTGCGTGACTTTATCCGAAAAGAAGATATTAGTGGTTCTTCAGACTTGGCAAATGCAGTTGATAATATATTTATATTTCACAGAAACACATCAGACTTCAAAAAAAGAAGCAAAGAGTTTTTCGGTTGGGATGATAATCATCCAATATATGAGTTTGATAACATTATAGAAATTGCAAAAAACAGAGAATTAGGTAGTATTGAAAAATTGTGTGGGTTCTACTTTGATACAATTTCCAAGAGAGTCTTAAATGAAAAAGACGAAAACCATCACTATGGTTGGGAAGTGACAGGCGAGCAACAAGAAATCGCACTTACGCCGATAGAAGATAATGATATGCCCTTCTGAGACTAATTCTGGTTAGGGTAGGCGACACGAAACAGATTTATTCGATAAATTACTCGCATAGAGTATAAAGTGTCTTAAAAACGAAATAAAAGGGGAATTAAAAATGGAAGAAGATTTTGAAAAGCAAATCAGAGATATGGTAGAAGAAAGAAACAGAAAACAAGTTTTTGAAAATGAGAGAGCCGACAGGGATGGAGAATATATATACACAAAGTTTAAGTGCTGGTGTAATGCCTTCAAAAACGGACAAGGTATAAATGATGCCAGAGTATTCGCAGAGTTTGTGAAAGAAGAAAAAATAGAGCTCGACTTTTGGCAGAAGAAATCAATAGCAGAAAAATACTTTGGATATAAATATAAACTAAACAGCAAAACGCTGGAATGGGAATTAAAAAAGGAGAGAAATGATGGCTAAGGGAGATACTGCAAACAAAAAAGAAGTAGAAAAAAGAAATGATGTTTGGGAGGTTACTCAATATGCGAAGCAAGAACTTATTGAGAAAATGAAAGCCGACCTTCCAAAATATATCAAGAAAAGAAAAAAAGAGTTTGTTAAAAAGCTTGAAGAATACGAACTTATGCAACCAACAGACAATGACGAGAATGCAATTATTATGAATAAAACTATACCAATGCTAGAACTTACAGATTTTTGCTTTACACCGTTTGTCAAAATCGCTGGCGAAATAATAAATTATAGTGCAGATGAATTTATGTGCATTTTTGATTATTTCAAACAGTGCATTAAAGAAATGAATAAGACAGAGATTATTCCACCAACAAGAGAACAATTTTGTCAACTCTGTGGAATATCTACTGCTAGATTTAATGAATTAAAGAGTAGCGGCTCAAAAGAAGTTAGAGAAGTTCTCGAACAAGTCAACGACTGGATATGTAATTATCTTAGCATAGGTGGGCTTACGAGAAAAATATCAGAAGTTTCAAGCATTTATCAGCAAAAAGTTTTAGGCAGAAAGGAAGCCACAGATACACCACCAGCACCACCACAAAATAATATTGTTATTGGCGACAGTGCATTCGCAGAATTATACAACAAATACATCACAAAAAAATAAGTTTGATTATTGGCGTTTATTTTCGTTTTAAGACACGAAAGCCCAAATTCTATAACTTATTCATTTTAATAATTTACGAAGGAATTAGACAGCGTAGAGTTAATCAGAGGAGATAATATGAGCATAAAAGACATTCAAGATAAAATGAAAGGTCATTTTGAGCTGACAAAAATGAAAACTTCCACAGAATACATATTCAGATTTGGGAGTAATGGCACTATAAAATTACATTACATAAACAATGACTTGGTGCAACTTTCAGTTGACGGCAACAAAAAAGACGAAATCAAAAAAATACTTGGAATAGAGTGAGAGATTAAATTCTCTCATTTTTTTTTGCATAAAAAAGAGTGGCACAAGCCACCCATAAAACCGAAGCCTATGTCACTCTCTTGCATTTATGTTGTTCCTTACCAACGAGCTATAGCACTTCAATTTTTATTCAGTTGTAAAAAGTTGTTTAACATAAAATTACTCCTTTTACAGAATAATAATAACATAAGTAGTGTATTTTGTCAATAGTTTTGAATAAATATACATAAAATTGCATAATTATTCACTTACAAACCACGCTAAATCACATAAATAATCTGAGCAGTCCCAAATATCTCTCAACTTCCCATCCATAATCACAGTTAAGTGACCTTCAATGCGAATAAGATAAATGCCAAATGGATGTTCATCGGCAAATTCTTCCACAGTCATACCTTCACAATATACAGGCTCATAACAAAAAACTCTTTCTAATAGATTTTGATAGCAACAAACATCAAGCCTATCACATTCAAAAAGCCTACTCACCAAATACAATTTCTCCTGAATGTCAAAGTAATCATATCCCGAAGCAAATGCTATCGCACGACTGACGCAATCATCAGTCTCTGCTCCAAATGGATTTAGATTTGTATAAATGAACTCCATAAGCACCTCTTTGTTATTCTGCACAAACTATTTCATCATAGTATGTTGCAAGCTTTTCACTGCCTTGTAATTCTGCGTCATCATCTTCAAAGAAATCTTTTGACATACGGATATAAATATCCATATTTGCCGTTCCTAAAGTCTTTGAATAGTCGTTATACAGCATTAAAGCAGCAGTGTAAAGTTCTGAGAATGTATAGTCATCAAACTTCATTCCCATTTCTCTTGTTTTTCTTTCAATATTATCTTTTGTGAAATAAGGTCTGTCTTTTTCTGGGACATCTCTCAAAAGGTCTTTAGACCATTCCATAAGTTCTTCATCTGTGAGGTAATCTTCTTCTTCGGCTTTGTAATCCCTTCTCATATCTCTTCTTCCCCTATAATCTCTTATCATATAAGGGTCGTAATAGTGATAATCCATAGAATGTTCTCTGCCATATTCATAGTCTCTGCCCATTCTCGAACTTTGGCGTTTTTCATTTCTTCTATAATCGCTCCTTGAATCATATTCTGGATAATCATAGTGGTAATCATTTCCAAAACCATAAGAACCGTAATCCCTTCTTCTCATAGAACGCCTGTCTTCACGCATTCTTCTTCTGTCTCTCATCATTCTTCTTGCCATATTACTTCACCTTGACTATGTCAACTACTACACTTGAAATAGTAGCCCCTGTTCCTAATACTTGTAAACTTAAGCCAACTGGAAGTGTTGAATTGCAACCAAGAACACAAGTGCTGTCAACAAGAATTGTTTGTTGAAGATTAAATGTTCTAAACTCTGTATCTGCGGTTGTAATTGTTTCTGTTGATAATGCAGTCGGAACTGCAACATCATTTGCTAAAAGTTGGATTGTTAAATCTCCAGCTTCCGTTCCACTTGCTACAAGGGATACATTAACCTGATACATTCCTTTCCAGTTAAGAGTAACGTCTTCATTTGTGACATCAAATACTCTTACTCCACATCTATTTCTTCTACAGTTTCTTCTGTAAACTCTACCCAAGTCAACTGTTCCGCCTTCAATAACTGTTTGTGGCGTAACATTCCTTAAGCCAATTAAATATAATTCGTTCATTTGTCATCTCCTCATTTTATTAATTTTAAAGATAAAAGCACAGAGATTTACCCTGTGCTTGCTCTTTATTTATTCAGGATATTTTAATCTCCTATATTGCGTGATAATTAGTCACATATTATTGAATTGAACCACATCCACAACCATTGTTGCATGTGAATATTGGTGTTCTACCATATACTGGTGTTGTTCCAACTGGGCAAGTGTCAAGACGGTTATATAATGAATTTACAGCGTCAATTTGACCAGCTCTAAGTTGTGCAGTTTGTTCAATTTGACTTGCTTTAAGGTCTGCCATTGATAATTGACTTCTCAAAGTGCTAATCAAATCATTCTTAGCATCGATTTCCTGTTGACAAAGCTTATCAAGGATTGCTTGAGTATTTGCTGTGTTGCTAGCAATTATATCTCTAATCCCTTCGTTAAGAGCTTGTCTGTCAGCACAGTTTTCTGTTGCAACTGTGTACTTAAGGTCTGCTATGCCAAGCTTGTTCTCGCAGCAGCAAGTTTGGAAATTTGTCCCTAACCCGTTGATTGCTTGTA